>Ga0183096_1000093_pt1 | contig 214800 bp, 143 predicted proteins | sample Biomet5_FD_127791 | JGI IMG/M metagenome (GOLD analysis project Ga0183096, IMG submission 127791) | Microbial communities from bioreactor (seeded with sewage sludge) at LBNL, California, USA - Biofuel metagenome 5 (version 2) (version 3) | ecosystem: Engineered > Bioreactor > Anaerobic >...
GCATTAACTATCAAATGAATAATACAATTTAATGAGTTGATATTTACTAACGACCAAGACTTCATATCAAATAATAACAAAAACGAGGTGGCATATATATTCTTTTCAACTAAATTAAAGAAGAACCGAAAGGGTTTACACTTTATGGCTTATCTTTCCTGATTCAGTATACAGCAAACAGAAAGCTTTCCTGATTTACTATACATTCCTTTCAATTCCTTTCTGGCTAACTTTACAGGTTCTCCAAACAGTTCCTGATTTACCATACACAGGAATAATGGCTATATCGTACTTCTACTTGATTCTATCTTTGTTATATTTACACCTAATACAAAACGATAGCAATCAAATTCACCAAGACATGAAAAATCCAAGAGTAGAAAAAGCCTAAATTTAATCTGAAATATACAGCAGTCATCCCCATAACTAATTGGGGTAAACATAAGAAAAGATACACCGGAAGAAAGTTTATATTAATAATTAAATAATTACTCAAATGAATAAAACCAAAGAAGAAAGTCACTACACAGATTATAAATCCCCCTCCTTTTGCCTTTAATAAATTGAAGCTGAATTGGGGTACAAATTTAAGGAGTACAATAGAAGCTGCACAAACAACAATGCAGCTATATTTTAGCGCCGCAACAGATGTGCCCGAATATTGAAAGAAAATCATAAATAAATACAACTGAAATACTGGCAACGAAATCATTACATGTACTTTCTTGAAACTCAACCCTAATCGGAATGCAAGTTCTTCAACTAAAGGAAATACAAAGAGTATCATCAGAAATACAATATGAGCATTTGAATGACATGACAATATATATCGATTTAAAAGCACAGGCTTAAACATGCTTTCGTCGGCCCCGATGTCCCTCATTATCTTCAATAAGATAGCAGAACATATCCCTAAGATAAACCAGTTAAAGATATAGAACTTCAATCCTTTTATAAGAATAATTCTTTTACAGTTTATATCCTTTTTATAAAAGTTCCAATACAACAACCCTTCAAAACTCGTGCTACTACTTAGCATTAAACCACTTTCGTTTACATAGAATAAATATTCCAGCTGTAGCAATCAATATTCCTAATAAAGAGAAAATGTCATAGTAAAAAATACCGAATACTGGGCACACAAGCAAATATACTCTATAATTTTTTACTGATTTTTTCCCCATGAAAATGCAATGGCAACCAAATCAACGGCAACGGCAAACATTAACCCATATACAAGGGATAGGATATGATAATCATCAATTCCATGCATTACAAAATAAGGTTTTGCTATATTATTAACAAAAAATCCTATGATAACAGCAAAAATAATTATTACAATTAGCAAGAACTTCTTTTTCATCACAACGAAGTATTATAATTTTATCTTTTTAATTTAATTCTAATATAATCTATCGCTATCAAAATGAAGCAAAACTTAATAACTATCTCAACAGAGTGAATGAGTTCCTTTTTATAGTCAAAACCTTCATTTTTAATATATTGTATTAAAAATACAAATATTACTGATAATATAAAAAGTAATACACTCTTCAGTACTGCATCAATTTTTCTATTCTTACAAAATCTAATGTTTATCATATTTATCCTTCAACTAATTATTTCTATGTATATCATGCTTCTCACAAATCCAATATGCTTTTCTTGGGGCACTCTTTATTTTTCCAAAACAGACCGTTTGAGCGAAGTAAGTATTGCCAAATCAGTAATTTCGAACACTTATTGGCTTTGCTGTGACAAAAATACATAATATTTTGTCACAGCAAAATATATAAAAATCACAAATAATAAAAAGTTACCATGACCAAGCTATTATTGATAGACGATTACTTTGTATCCAGAAACCTGGGTGTATTCACAGTCAAACTACGTAAGTATATAGAAGAAGAAAAAAGCTTGGAAATAACAACGGTGAGAAGCGTAGACATCATGCTGATGGAAAAGTAATTGATATTTCACTCATCCATTTCAACTAAAATCGCGAGGCATCAAACGGATAAATTTAGCTTCTCAACTTCCCTCAAAAAAGCAGACCCTATTGAGAATACTCCCAAATAAAACATTAAATCTGTTTTTTTAGTAACTTTGCATAGTTTTAAAAGTAAAGTATTGAATAAATGGAATTTAAATATGATGTAATAGTAATTGGGGCCGGACATGCAGGATGCGAAGCTGCTGCCGCTGCCGCAAACCTCGGCTCTCAAACCTGCCTGATTACTATGGATATGAATAAAATAGCGCAAATGAGTTGCAATCCGGCAGTAGGAGGCATTGCAAAAGGACAAATAGTGCGCGAAATAGATGCGTTGGGAGGGTACATGGGTTTAGTAACTGACCAGACCGCCATTCAATTTCGCATATTGAACCGCTCCAAAGGTCCAGCCATGTGGAGTCCCCGCGCGCAGTGTGACCGCAACAAGTTTATATGGGCATGGCGAGACATCTTGGAAAATGTACCGAACTTACACATTTGGCAAGATACCGTACGGAACATCCTTGTCGAAAATGGAGAGATCGTTGGGTTAACAACCTTATGGGGAGTGACTTTCCGGGCAAAAAGCATTGTTTTGACGGCTGGAACATTTCTAAACGGGTTGATGCACGTGGGTAGCACAAAACTTCCCGGAGGCAGAATGGCAGAAATGGCATCTTACGAATTAACCGAATCCATCGCTAGTTATGGAGTTAAATTCGGACGAATGAAGACCGGGACACCTGTCCGTATAGACGGAAGAAGCGTTCATTTTGAAGACATGGAGATTCAGGATGGGGAATGTGATTTTCATAAATTCTCTTATATGAATACAGGCATCCGGCATCTCAAACAACTACCTTGCTGGACTTGCTTCACCAATGAAGAAGTTCATGATGTTTTGCGGAAAGGATTACCGGAATCGCCCCTATTCAACGGACAAATTCACAGCATAGGGCCACGCTACTGCCCCAGCATTGAAACCAAAATAGTGACTTTTCCCGATAAAGAGAAGCACCAACTGTTTTTGGAACCGGAAGGAGAAACAACTCAAGAACTCTATCTAAACGGATACTCTTCTTCGTTGCCTTTGGACATTCAGATGGAAGCACTGAAGAAAATTCCGGCATTCAGAGACCTGGTGATCTATCGACCAGGATATGCTATTGAATATGATTATTTCGATCCGACTCAGCTAAAACATACGTTGGAATCGAAGATTATTAAAAACCTGTTCTTTGCCGGACAAGTAAACGGAACTACCGGATACGAGGAAGCGGCGGGACAAGGACTTATTGCAGGCATCAATGCCCATATCAACACGCAAGGAGGAGAAGACTTCACTCTTGGGAGAGATGAAGCATATATTGGCGTATTAATCGATGATTTAGTAACTAAAGGCGTAGATGAGCCCTACCGTATGTTCACTTCACGTGCAGAATATCGCATACTACTTCGCATGGACGACGCAGATATGCGATTAACAGAGAAATCATGGAAGTTAGGATTAGCTAAAAATGATCGGTACCAACTTCTGATTCAAAAGAAGGAAGCAATAAACCGCATCATCAACTTTGTGCAAAACTATTCGATTAAACCGGAACTTATCAATGCTTCATTAGAAGAAATGGGAAGTGCTCCCCTACGTCAGGGATGTAAACTAGTAGATTTAATCAACCGTCCGCAAATCACTATTAAGCAGATGGCGGAAAGAATAGCAGCCTTCAAGAGAGAATTAGAAACGATAGAAGACGAAGATCGGAAAGAAGAGATTATTGAAGCGGCGGAAATTATAATTAAATACGAAGGATATATTAAACGGGAACGCATGATAGCTGATAAGCTTTCACGATTGGAGAGCATTAAAATAAAAGGGAAATTCGACTATAGTACAATTCAGGCATTGTCTACAGAAGCCAGGCAAAAGCTTGAAAGAATAGACCCGGAAACAATAGCCCAAGCAAGCCGGATACCCGGGGTATCCCCCAGCGATATTAATGTGCTTTTAGTCCTTTCCGGGCGATAAGTAGAGCAAACGTTCCACGTGAAACGAAAAGTATAAATAAACCATATTAAAGACTGATTATGAGCAGAGAAGAGTTAGTAAATACCATCCGGAAAGTGCCAGATTTTCCAATACCGGGAATTCTGTTTTACGATGTAACCACACTATTTAAAGATCCGGTTGCGCTAAAAAAACTATCGGATACCATGTACGAAATGTACAAAGATAAAGGCATCACAAAAGTGGTAGGCATTGAATCCCGTGGATTTATTATGGGACCAATTCTGGCAACCCGCTTAGGGGCCGGATTTATACCAATAAGAAAACCGGGAAAGCTACCGGCAGAAACCATTGAAGAAAGTTACGATAAAGAATACGGGAAAGATACCATTCAAATACATAAGGATGCTTTGAACGAAGATGATGTGGTTTTACTCCACGATGATTTATTGGCAACCGGAGGAACCATGAAAGCCGCATGCAAATTAGTGCAAAAGCTAAACCCTAAAAAGGTCTATGTAAACTTCATTATCGAATTGAAAGAACTGCATGGAAAAGAGCTGTTCAATCCAAACGTAGAAGTAAAATCCGTATTATCTTTATAAATAAAAGACCAATCACTTCAAGTGATTGGCTCTTTAATGCAAACTCATTGAACGATTCATTTCTTTATGATCGCTATGGACAACAACCCTGAACTAAAAACCAATGAATACTTAAAAGGTATTGTTCTTAACCTACCTGAGAACCCCGGCATTTACCAATATCTGAATGCCGAAGGCACCATCATATATGTAGGGAAGGCCAAAAACTTAAAGCGGCGGGTTTCATCCTACTTTAATAAAGAACATGAACCGGGAAAAACAAGAGTGCTGGTCAGTAAGATAGCCGATATACGCTACATTGTAGTAAATACGGAAGAGGATGCATTACTTTTGGAAAACAACCTGATCAAGAAGTACAAACCTCGCTACAACGTATTACTAAAAGACGATAAGACTTATCCTTCCATTTGCGTGCAAAACGAGTACTTCCCCCGGGTATTCAAAACGCGTAAGATTATCCGCAACGGCTCATCTTATTACGGACCATACAGTCATGTACCCTCCATGTACGCCCTACTCGATCTCATTAAACATCTGTATCCACTGCGCACCTGCAATCTGAACTTGTCTCCGGAGAATATTTCCGCCGGCAAATTCAACGTATGCCTCGAATACCACATCAAGAATTGTGCCGGGCCCTGTGTCGGAAAGCAATCTTTGGATGATTACATGAACAACATCAGTGAAATCAAAGAGATATTAAAGGGAAATACACAGGATATAGAACGGCTACTATACAACAGAATGCAGGATTTAGCATCGGGAATGAAGTTTGAAGAAGCCCAGAAAGTAAAAGAGAAATATACACTCATCGAAAACTACAGAGCTAAATCGGAGGTTGTAAGCAATGTTCTTCACAATATAGACGTATTCTCCATCGAAGAAGATAGTGATGGGAAATCTGCATATATCAACTACTTACATATCACAAAAGGAGCTATTAATCAGGCGTTTACCTTCGAATACAAAAAGAAATTGGAGGAAACGAAAGAAGAACTGCTCTCATTGGGCATCATTGAAATGAGGAAACGCTATAAAAGCATTTCCAGTGAAATCATCGTGCCCTTTTATATAGATATGGAGTTAAAAGATGTTGCTTTCACCATCCCCCAAAGAGGTGACAAAAAGAAATTGCTGGAACTGTCCATCCTGAACGTAAAACAATACAAGGCGGACAGGTTGAAACAGTCCGAAAAACTAAATCCCGAGCAACGCAGCGTCCGCTTAATGAAAGAAATCCAAAAAGAACTTCATCTGGACAGACTTCCCATACAAATAGAGTGCTTTGATAACTCCAACATCCAGGGATCAGACCCCGTCGCTGCCTGTGTCGTATTCAAGAAAGCAAAGCCTTCGAAAAAGGATTACCGGAAATACAACATCAGGACAGTAGTCGGACCCGATGATTACGCCTCAATGAAAGAAGTCGTGCAACGACGTTATCAGCGCATAATTGAAGAGAAATCCACCCTACCCGACCTCATCATCACAGACGGAGGAAAAGGCCAAATGAGCGCAGTAAAAGAGGTTCTGGACGAATTAAACTTAACCATACCTATTGCCGGGCTTGCAAAAGATAATAAGCACCGTACTTCAGAATTGCTTTACGGCTTTCCTCCGCAAACCATAGGGCTGAAACAACAGAGCACACTCTTCAAACTGCTCACGCAAATTCAGGACGAAGTGCACCGTTTTGCTATTACTTTCCACCGGGATAAACGAAGTAAACGACAAATATCCTCAGCACTGGATGAAATAAAAGGCATTGGAGAAAAAACAAAAGACTTGTTACTCAAAGAATTCAAAAGCGTAAAGCGCATAAAAGAAGCATCTCACGAAGAACTTGCAGGCGTCGTTGGAACAGCCAAAGCCAATCTCATTAAAGATTATTTCAGCACCACAGATTAAGAGATTCCGTTTGAATGCAATTCGATACCCATTCCTAAGAATATCATAAATAAATTTGTAACTTTGCGAATTGCCGCAGGCAATAAAGGTAATAAGTAAATGAGAGTAGTCATACAACGAACCGGACACGCCTCCGTGACGATAAACGGAGTTTGCAAATCAAGTATAAAGAAGGGTCTTTTAGTCCTGGTAGGGATAGAAGATTCTGACAATCAAGAAGATATAGAGTGGTTATGCAAAAAGATCATAAATCTGCGCATCTTCGATGATGAAAATGGAGTGATGAACAAATCCATTCTCGACATAAATGGTGATATACTGGTAATCAGCCAGTTCACTCTTCACGCATCAACCAAGAAAGGTAATCGTCCTTCTTACATACGAGCTGCCAAAGCTCCTGTATCAGTTCCGCTATACGAAGCATTTTGCAAAGAATTAAGTTTGTCTTTAGGAAAAGAAATCGGCACAGGAGAGTTTGGAGCTGATATGAAAGTAGAACTACTCAATGATGGCCCGGTGACGATCTGTATAGATACAAAAAACAAAGAATGATGACATTAGAAGAAGCACAAAAAGAAGTGGACTGCTGGATAAAACAGTACGGCGTACGTTATTTCAGCGAACTGACCAATATGGCTGTTCTCACCGAAGAAGTAGGAGAATTAGCGAGAGTGATGGCCCGCAAATACGGTGACCAGTCCTTCAAAGAAGGAGAAAAAGACAATATCGACGAAGAACTGACGGATATACTCTGGGTTCTTCTCTGCATAGCAAACCAGACAGGTGTAAATCTAACAGAGGCTTTTGCCCGAAATCTGGAAAAGAAAACCAAACGGGACAGCAATCGACATATTAACAACCCAAAATTGCAAGATTATGGAAAAAAATGAACCTACACAAAGTAAGTATGATGCTACATTAGCAAAATACAATACCCATCTAAATGATGACCAAATAGCTCAGGAAGTAACAAAAATCAGAACGGAGAAAGCTCCCGGAAACAACACGGAAGCAGTAAAGAAATTACTCTTTCATTGCATTGATCTTACTACGTTGAATACCACTGATAACGATGAAAGTGTAATGAAATTCACCCAGAAAGTTAATCTTTTTGATGAAACGTTCCCGGATCTGGACAATGTTGCTGCAATTTGTGTATATCCCTGTTTCGCAGAAATAGTCAAAAGTACGCTGGAAGTAGAAGATGTAAAAATAGCCTGTGTATCAGGTGGGTTTCCATCATCTCAAACCTTCCCCGAAGTAAAAGTGGCAGAAACAGCTATGGCTGTGATGGAAGGTGCCGATGAAATAGACATTGTTATATCAGTAGGGAAATTCCTAGCCGGAGATTACGAAAATACATGCGACGAAATACAGGAATTAAAAGAAGCATGTAAGGAAGGGCACCTAAAAGTAATACTTGAAACCGGTGCGCTGAAAACAGCAAGCAACATAAAAAAAGCAGCAATCCTTGCCATGTATGCAGGTGCCGATTTTATCAAAACGTCCACAGGAAAACAGCAACCGGCAGCAACCCCTGAAGCTGCGTACGTAATGTGTCAGGCCATTAAAGAATACCACGAAAAAACAGGGAACAAGATCGGATTCAAACCGGCAGGAGGTATAAATACCGTAGATGATGCCATCCTCTACTACACCATTGTAAAAGAAATACTTGGAGAAGAGTGGCTGAATAATAAGCTGTTCCGGATAGGCACAAGCCGACTCGCGAATCTTCTGTTATCTGATATCACAAACAAAGAGATAAAATTCTTCTAAGGCGAAAGTCTGTTTATCAAGGGCATCATTAAAGGTCCGAAAGATCCCTATCTTATATAAAAGTAAAGAGCAAAGACAGTTTTATCTAACCTTTGCTCTTTATTTATCACGATCGACAACGTAGTCCAGATAAAACTCAAGTGCAGATTTTATGCCAGAATCAGGCAAAGATCCCAATAAATCAAGAGCCTTACACTTAAACTCACGCATTTTATCAACAGCATATTCTATTCCTCCATTTTTCTTGGAGAACTCAATCAAAGAAGCTATTTCAAGCGGAGTAGCAAGACCTTTTTTCACCTTTACGGCAATTTCTGCAGCTCCCTTATCCTTAGTGGAGTTTAAAACATAAAGAGCAGGAAGTGTCAGTTTCCCTTCCAGCATATCGTTGCCTGTAGGTTTGCCAATGGCACGATCTTCAAAATAATCGAATATATCATCCTTGATTTGAAAGCAAAGTCCGATATATTCCCCGAATAAGCGGGCAAATTCGATCTGCTCTGTATCAGCATCAACCGATAAAGCCCCTGCTACCGTACATGCAGCAAAAAGAGCAGCTGTTTTCTTCCGAATCACATCAAAATACACCGTCTCTGAAAATTGAAGATCACTCACATTAGACAATTGAAGCAGTTCCCCCTCAGACAGATCCTGCCCTAAATGAGAAATAACATCAATTATTGCATAGTTTCTGGTATTAGCAGCTTGCACAAGCGAAGTAGCAAGCAAATAATCCCCCACCAAGACAGCAACTTTATTATTATATACTGCATTGACAGACAATTGTCCACGGCGCTCCGTGCTCTCATCCACGACATCATCGTGCACAAGACTTGCTGTATGCAACAGTTCCAGCGATACAGCAGCATGAAGAGTTTTCGGGGTGATTTGATTAAATAACTTGGCAATAAGTAACAATAATATAGGGCGCATCATCTTCCCATTCTTTTGCCTGATATGCATAATGGCATTGTTCAACAAAAGATTTGAACTGTAAAGAGTACTATTAAACAGGTTTTTGAAGTCTTCCAATTCCTGGGCAATCGGAGATATAATAAGTGATGAATTGTCCATGCCTCGCAATTTTCCCACAAAAATAGTAATAAAAAGGTGAATACGGTATTTTTTTGTACTTTTACCGTGAAAAAAAGATAAACGGATGAATTCAATCGATAAACTATTTCTACTCGATGCATACGCATTAATATACCGTGCTTACTATGCATTCATTAAAACCCCCAGGATCAACTCAAAGGGGTTTAATACTTCGGCCATTCTCGGTTTCGTCAATACTCTGGAAGAAGTACTGAAAACAGAGAATCCTACTCACATAGGAATAGCGTTCGACCCAGCAGGTCCGACATTCCGCCATGAAGCATACGAGCAATACAAAGCACAACGGGAAGAGACTCCTGAGGCTATAAAGCTATCGGTACCCATCATTAAAGAAATTATCAAAGCATACCACATTCCCATCCTTGAGGTGGCAAAATATGAAGCCGATGACGTGATAGGAACACTTGCAACTGCTGCCGGTCTTCAGGGCATCACTACTTACATGATGACACCTGATAAGGACTACGGTCAGTTAGTCACCGAAAACGTATTTATGTTCCGCCCCAAACATAGCGGTGGTTTCGAGAAAATGGGCATTGAAGAAGTAAAGAAAAAATTCGACATTCAATCGCCATCACAGGTCATAGACATGCTTGGACTGATGGGAGATAGTTCCGATAATATTCCGGGATGCCCGGGTGTGGGAGAAAAGACCGCTCAAAAATTAATCAAGGAATTCGGAAGTATCGAAAACCTATTAGAGCATACGGAGCAACTAAAAGGTAGCTTAAAAACAAAAGTGGAAAGTAACCGTGAAATGATTACTTTCTCAAAATACTTGGCAACCATCAAAACGGATGTCCCTATCGAACTTGACATGAAAGCACTCATCCGGGAAGAAGCAGAGGAAGCAAGGCTCCGGCAAATTTTTGAAGAATTGGAATTTCGCACACTCATCAACCGGGTTTTCCCAAAGACAGCTAATTCTTCTTCCACACCAGATCTCTTTTCCACCAACATATCTTCTCCACAAAATAAAAGCTCCATTCAAGGCGATCTCTTTGCTGAAATTCCGGCCGAAAGGACAGAGAGTCCGGAAAAAACGAATCTAAAGCGCCTAGAAAGCATCAGCACAAACTACCAACTCGTTGATACAAAGGAGAAAAGAGCAGAAATGATTGAAAATTTGCTTACATCTAAAATCCTTTCAATAGATACGGAAACCACATCTACCGAACCAATGGAAGCAGAATTAGTGGGAATGAGCTTTAGCAGCACTGAAAATTGTGCCTATTATGTTCCGGTACCTCCAATAAAAGAAAAAGCGTTAAAAATAGTCAAAGAGTTCAAACCTCTTTATGAAAACGAAGAATCATTAAAAGTTGGGCAAAATATAAAATACGATATCCTTGTTCTCCAAAACTACGGAATTGAAGTAAAAGGAAAACTCTTCGATACCATGCTCGCTCATTATGTGCTGCAACCGGAACTTCGACACAATATGGATTATCTCGCAGAAATCTATCTTCACTACCAAACAGTGCATATTGACGAACTTATCGGACCAAAAGGGAAAAACCAGAAAAACATGCGCGACCTTCTGCCGGAACAAGTCTATCAATATGCATGCGAGGATGCAGATGTAACCCTAAAGTTGAAAAACGTCCTCGAGAAAGAAATGAAGGAGCAAAACGCTGAAAAGTTATTTTACGAAATAGAGATGCCACTTGTTCCGGTACTTGCCAAGATGGAAAGAAATGGAGTGCGTGTTGACACAAAAGCACTAAAACAGTCTTCGCAACACTTCACCGCCCGCATGGAAGAAATTGAGAAGGAAATACACTCCATGGCGGGAATTACATTTAACATAGCTTCTCCCAAACAGGTAGGTGAGGTTTTATTCGACCACCTGAAAATAATAGAAAAACCGAAGAAAACCAAAACCGGACAGTACGTCACCTCCGAAGAGGAACTAGAGAAGTTAAGAAACAGGCACCCCGTTATCGGGAAGATCCTCGAATATCGCGGACTGAAGAAACTACTCAGCACCTATATAGATTCCCTCCCGCAATTGATTAATCCGCAGACCGGCCGTATCCACACGTCCTTCAATCAGGCAGTGACCTCAACGGGACGACTCAGCTCCAGCAATCCGAACTTACAAAACATACCCATCCGAGACGAAGACGGAAAAGAAATTCGCAAAGCCTTTATCCCAGATGATGGATGTGAGTTTTTCTCTGCTGACTATTCCCAGATTGAATTACGCATCATGGCTCATCTCAGTGAAGATAAAAACATGATTGATGCCTTTCTAAGCGGGTACGACATTCACGCCGCAACCGCCTCCAAAATCTATAAAACAGGCATCAAAGAGGTTACTTCCGATATGAGGAGAAAAGCCAAAACAGCCAATTTCGGCATCATTTATGGAATATCAGTATTCGGGCTGGCAGAACGGCTGAACATTGACCGTAAAGAGGCGAAAGAGCTTATTGATGGCTATTTCGAAACCTATCCGCAAGTGCGTGTATACATGGACAGAAGTATTCAGGTAGCACGCGAACAAGGCTTTGTTGAAACCATCTTTCACCGGAAGCGCTTCTTACCTGATATAAACTCGAAGAATGCAGTCGTAAGGGGCTATGCAGAACGAAATGCAATTAATGCTCCAATCCAGGGAAGTGCCGCCGATATTATAAAAGTAGCTATGGCACGTATCTATAAACGCTTCCAAGCTTTCAATCTGAAAGCAAAGATGATTTTACAAGTCCATGACGAACTAAATTTCAGCGTTCCAATGGCTGAAAAAGAGATCGTACAAGAAATTGTAATTGAAGAAATGGAACGTGCATATCGCATGCATGTACCCCTGAAAGCGGATTTTGGGTGGGGGAAAAGTTGGTTGGAGGCACATTAATTGGCTCCATAACAATATTTAACTTACAATCAGAAAGCAATTGAAATAATCAGGCTAAATACAGTTTGCTTATCAGAATATCCGGTAAATCCACTACCGGATATTTTTTTGTCATCTATCTTGCCATAATGAAAGAGAAGGAGTAAAGACCTTGCTTACATATAGATATTTTTTCTTCATTATTTTGATATTATGTCAATTTAATAAGTAGCTTTGCAGCGGTTTAAGCCCATATATAATAGAAATATGAAAGTAAAACCTAAAACCATAAAGATCATGAAAACAAAAGTATTTTTAAAAGCAGTTACTCTATCAGTAGCAATCTTATTTAGTGGAGTTACAACCTATGCCGCTAATAAAAACAATCTCGTTTACAATTCGGAAGAGAAAGATGGAATAATGGTTTCCCAAACTATTTATAAGAGTGATGGTGAAATTTTAGCAAACTATATGAAGTACAACTACAAGTACGACGACCAAAAGCGCATGACGGAAAGTAAAGCTTTAAAATGGAATGATGCTAAGAGTGAGTGGGAAGATGATCTGGTTATGCGTTATGCTTATCAGGGTAAAAGTGTAACTACCACTTACTACAAATGGAACAATAAAAAGCAGGAATACATTCTTATCCCTGAACAAACAGTGACAATGGACAATCCAAACTTATAAAATAAAACTCTCTTAAAACTCTAACACTTTAAAAGAATAAACCAAAAACCTTTATAAGTTTTGTATTTTAGAAAGTCGGAATGCTCACGCATGCCGACTTTTCTTTTTTACCGCTAATCAGTTATAGGGCATTACAATCAAACATTTATTCACCGAAACTCTGCTTTTTTACATTCCAACTAGAATAACGATGGGCTAAATCTCGTATATTTACAGCTATAAATGTAAAATTTACATAATATGTAGGAGGCTATTAAAATGAAAAAAGACCGTAATAACATCGTCCATGACTGAAAAAAGATTCTATTTAGTATTATTTATGGCTTTTGCTTCGGTCATGGACGCCGTATCACAAAATGCTGGTAAAGATTCATTGACATCAAAAGAATATCCTTTTCTTTTGATGGACTCTTCTACCAAGCTTTTTACTATGCGCCAATCTGACGAAAACAGTTTAAGTTTATACAGATTGAGCATACACCAATTGAACAAGATTGTCATCTTCAAAAATAAACCTCTATACTTTAACAACCTGCTTTTGCAATCTGTTGTCTCTTTGGTATTCATCCCTTTGACACACGAAGAAGGGCATCGCTCCATACTTACACATAAAGGAATAGGAAGCATTTCGCAACCCTTCTTCAATAAAGATGGAGCTGCTTATGTGAGAGGAGTAAGAGATGCAGACCTGAAAATGTTACGAGATACAGACTTGCCAACGTATATACGTCTACATACAGCCGGATTGGAGTCTGACTATGCTATGCTACTACGGGAAGCTTCGTTGATGAATTGGAGACAAGAAAACAAAAATATCTTATGGACTGAATATTTTCTACGTAAGATTTCATTAGTGACTTACTATTCTTCTGGACTGTTAAAAGTAAATGCAGGCATAAAAGAGGAGAATGATGAATTGAAGCGGGATATTGTGGGACATGATGTCTATGGAGCAATCCGGCATCTTTATCGTCCGGATATGGAGTTCAAACGATATACAGACTATAAAGATTTAACCAGAGAAGAAAAGAAATTTGTGAAAAGAGTAGGCTGGCGTTCTCTTTTGAACTTAGTAGATCCGTTACTCATAGGAAAAACAGGTTTCAAATTGACCAATAAATGCAAGGGAAACTTTGCTTTAGGTTATGGTATGGTCCCCTTTGGCGATTATATCGATGAACATTTTTGGTTGTTAACGCAATCTATCAATGCACATTTTTATTTACGACAGTATGAAAATAAAAATACATGGTTTCCTGCATTTGGAACAGATTTCTATAACATATCCATAACCAAAGGTATTTCTGTAGATGCAGCATTGCATGGATGGATGCAACCTAAAGCATTGGCTTTTAAAGAAAACTCTGGAAAGTTAGGCGGAGCCATTGATGTGATGGGAAAGTACCGTCTATTTTCACGAACAAAAGGCTTTAAAGAACTGTCTTTAAATTTAGGTATAACAGCAAAAACAGAAGGTTTCCTACTTGAAGAAATGAATATGGGAAAACATTTAGGATTAAGGCTTGGAACAAGTATCTGGTTATAATCCAAGCTAGAGTTATAAAACTTACATTAAACATCAATTTATCATAAAGAAAAACGAACTTTAGGTAAGGCACTTTACTTGTTAGGACCTCTTACTTACATTGATGTTCATTAAATATGGGCAAAAACAACGATCTTGTTTTAAAAACCAATAATGAACAGAAGATAACTGCATTAGCCCAAAATTGATTATCTTTGCGCATTAAAATGAAGTAATAAGGAGTAATAACTCTTTTTCAACTTTAAATTGTTACTATTTTGTTACTCGTCTAAATCGCATAAAAGCGTAATTAATTGATAATAAGAAAAATAATATAATAAATGGCTTTACAATGTGGCATTGTCGGTTTGCCAAATGTAGGTAAATCGACGCTTTTCAACTGTCTGTCAAACGCAAAAGCGCAAGCAGCAAATTTCCCTTTCTGTACAATAGAACCCAATGTCGGAGTGATTACCGTGCCCGACGAACGATTGACTAAACTCGCGGAACTGGTACATCCGGGACGCATCGTGCCCACCACCGTGGAGATCGTAGACATTGCCGGACTGGTAAAAGGAGCGAGCAAAGGTGAAGGATTAGGCAATAAATTCTTAGCCAACATCAGGGAAACAGACGCCATTATTCATGTATTACGCTGCTTCGATGATGAGAATGTAACTCATGTGGACGGAACGATCAATCCCGTACGCGATAAAGAAATCATAGATACCGAACTACAATTAAAGGACTTGGAAACCGTGGAAAGCCGCATCCAAAAAGTGCAAAAACAGGCTCAAACCGGTGGCGACAAGGTAGCCAAGCAGACCTATGAAGTTCTTGCACAATATAAAGATGCTTTAGAGCAAGGCAAATCGGCCCGTACCGTTCAATTCGAAACAAAAGATGAGCTAAAGATTGCTAAAGAACTGTTTCTACTGACAAGTAAGCCGGTCATGTATGTTTGTAACGTAGACGAAGCAAGTGCCGTTAGTGGAAATCAATATGTGGAAATGGTACGTGAAGCGGTAAAAGAAGAAAATGCAGAAATACTCGTTGTAGCTGCTAAAACCGAAGCGGACATTGCAGAACTGGAAACCTACGAAGACCGTCAAATGTTTCTGGAAGAAGTTGGATTGAAAGAATCTGGTGTCAGCCGCTTAATCAAATCCGCCTACAAAATGCTGAATCTCGAAACATTCATCACTGCGGGAGAAATGGAAGTCAAAGCCTGGACTTATCAAAAAGGATGGAAAGCTCCACAATGTGCAGGAGTAATCCACACGGACTTTGAAAAGGGTTTTATCCGTGCCGAAGTCATAAAATACGAAGACTTCATTCAGTACGGTAGCGAAGCGGCAGTGCGTGAAGCCGGGAAATTGGGTGTTGAAGGAAAAGACTATATTGTGCAGGATGGTGACATCATGCATTTCCGTTTCAATGTATAAGGGATGAATCTTTTTATATCCCTGCATATTTGCTTAAATACAGAATAGCAAGTATATTTGAGCGGTGAGAACGAAATATTATACTTAACAAATGAAATATCTTATAGCCGGGACCGGAGGTGTGGGAGGCAGTATTGCAGGTTTCCTTGCATTAGCCGGGAAAGAAGTGACTTGCATAGCAAGAGGAGAGCATCTTAAAGCTATGCTGGATAAAGGACTAATTCTCCATTCCACTCTAAAAGGAGAGTATGCTATCCCTGCGAAAGAGCAATCATGCAGTTCAGCAGAAAACAAGGTTGAAAAGCAAGAATACCCATCCATAAATGCCTGCACTGCAGAAGCCTACACAGGTAAAGCCGATGTTATTTTTGTTTGCGTCAAAGGCTATTCCGTGGAATCTATCACATCAATGATTAAACGCGCAGCCCACGCCAACACTATTGTTATTCCTATTTTGAATGTCTATGGAACAGGCCCCCGTATCCAGCGGGAGGTCCCCGGGGTAACAGTATTGGACGGGTGTATTTATATTGTCGGCTTCGTTTCCGCCCCCGGAGAAATTACCCAAATGGGACAGATTTTCCGTCTGGTTTATGGTGCGCACAAAGGCACAGTTGTTGCTCCCGGATTAATGGAAGCAGTACAAAAAGATCTTCAGGAAAGCGGTATAAAAGTTGATATTTCACCGGATATCAACCGCGATACCTTTGTAAAATGGTCATTCATTTCGGCTATGGCAGTCACCGGTGCATACTATGGCGTGCCTATGGGTGAAGTACAAAAAACCGGAGAAATACGCGATACCTTCATTGGCCTCTCCCGTGAAAGCGCTGCGTTGGGTGCAAAGCTCGGCATAGCATTCAAGGAAGATCAGGTTGCCTATAATCTTAAAGTCATCGACAAGCTAGCACCCGAAAGTACGGCATCCATGCAAAAAGACATGGCACGGGGACATCAATCGGAAGTACAAGGTCTGCTTTTCGATATGATCACCGCGGCAAAGGAGCAAGGTATCCCTACCCCAACCTACGAGAAAGTTGCCCGTAAATTCAGTGTTTCTCCCCAATAACAATCGGACTATTAATTAAAAAATAAAAGAATATGCTTCCACTGCTAACGATCAACTGGGATCCCAATCCTGAAATATTTAGACTCTTTGGTTCTATACCCGTCCGTTACTACGGTCTGTTATGGGTAGTTGGCATCGCTTTATCCTACATTGTAGTGCATTATCAATATAAAGATAAGAAACTAGGTGAAGATAAATTCGAACCACTATTCTTTTATTGTTTCTTTGGCATTCTGATCGGAGCAAGGTTGGGCCATTGTCTATTTTACGAACCAAGCTACTACCTACACCATTTTTGGGAAATGATATTACCCATTCATTTCTTACCCGGCGGAGGTTGGAAATGGACCGGATACGCAGGCTTGGCAAGCCACGGGGGCACACTCGGGCTTATCATTGCACTTTGGTTGTATTGCCGCAAAACCAAACTTCACTACATGGACGTGCTTGATATCATTGCTGTAGCTACTCCTATTTGCGCCTGCTGCATTCGTCTGGCCAACCTGATGAATTCCGAAATTATTGGTAAGCCGACAGATGTACCTTGGGCTTTCGTATTCGAACGGGTAGATATGATCCCCCGTCATCCGGCGCAACTTTACGAAGCCATTGCCTACTTTATTTTCTTCTTGATTATGTTGTTTCTCTATAAAAACTACAGTAAAAAGCTACCACGTGGTTTCTTCTTCGGACTCTGTCTGGCAGAAATCTTCACATTCCGTTTCTTTGTAGAATTTCTTAAAGAAGATCAGGTGGCTTTTGAAAAAGGGATGTCGCTTAACATGGGGCAACTATTAAGCATTCCTTTCGTCCTCATCGGGCTGTATTTCATGTTCTTTTATGGTCGGAAGAAACAAGGGAAACAAACATTGAAATAAAACGAATGAAACACATCATTGACATAGATACTTGGGAGCGGAAAAACAATTTCGACTTTTTCCGCCATTTCTTAAATCCCCAGTTATCCATTACTTCCGAAGTGGAATGTGGCGGAGCTAAAAAACGGGCAAAAGCCTCAGGTGAGTCTTTCTTTCTACACTATCTTTATGCAGTACTCCGGGCTGTCAACGAAATCAAAGAATTCCGTTACCGCATCGATGCTGAAGGGCAGGTGGTTTATTTTGACACCATCGACATTCTTAGTCCCATTAAAGTGAAAGAAAACGGAAAGTTTTTCACCGTACGGTTCCAGTGGAACAAGGATTTTGCGGCCTTTCATGCCCAGGCCAAGAAGGTACTGACCAATATTGATCCCGAAGGCGATTCTTACGAAGCAGAAAAAACAGGAGGCAAAGAATTGCTGGACGTTCTGCTGCTAAGCGCAACTCCTGACCTGTACTTTACCTCCATAACCGCAACTCAGGAATACCGTCATGGCAATAATTATCCTTTGATGAATGCAGGAAGAGCTATTCTAAAAGAAGAAAAACTGATAATGCCTATCAGCATGACACTGCACCACGGATTTGTAGACGGACACCATATTGCCTTATTTTACCAAAAGGTGGAAGAATTCCTGAAATAAACAAAACCATCCGTTTACCGAAACATATCCTTCCCTTCAGGTAACATGCGATTACTTATCTTTACGGCACTACAAACCGTAAATCAAGTATCAAATGAAAAACTCTTGTTTATTAGTTAATTCAACTGTTCTGCTTTTTGCCACCTATTCCCCTATCAATGGGCAGTTAAATACCAATTCCGGCGTACAATATCTGCTTAGTCAATCCAAAGATGTTAGCCAGGAATTTCTTGACCTGAGCAACACTTATTTTTTTGCAGATAGTCTGGCTACATACAACACAACAACCGGACAAGGATTGATCCAATGGAAGCGGGAACAGTTGATGCCCCGTCAGGCATTCAACGCCAACACTTACCTCCATCAACCACTGAAATCACTTGACTTTCCAGCAACGGCTTATGACAATGACCCGCAACTACCTTTCAGCATCGAACCGATAGATGCCCGCACCTTACATATACGCATTCTCACCACTCCGGTGATAACAGAAGATATGGACACCCTGATGCTTGTCAAACAGCCTGCTAACGGTTCCGCACAATGGAAAGTTACACAAACTGAAAATGCCATTGTTTATACTTCCAAATATGGAAGCCTCACCATTCAACAATACCCGTGGCGCCTCATTCTGAAAGACGCGGAAGGCAGGATACTGACACAAACACGCTGTTGGAGCGACAACGACTCCACGCAGATTAAAATCGCTCCCTTCAGCTTCATGAAACGTGGAGCAAATAACCTGCGCAGTATCAACCCTGTATTCAGCCTGCAACCCAGCGAACGGATATACGGCTGTGGTGAATCATTCTCTTCGCTGAATAAAGCGGGACAGAAAGTCAATCTTTTCGTCACCGATCCACAAGGACCGGAAAGCCCGGATATGTATAAACCCATCCCCTTTTTCATGAGTTCCCGCGGTTATGGCATGTTTATGCATACTTCCGCTCCGGTAACCTGCGACTTCGGACGTAGCTACATCGGCGCTACCAAGCTGTTTATGGAAGATGAAGCCTGCGATCTGTTTCTCTTTCTAGGTGATCCTAAAGCCGTCCTGAGTGAATATACCGCACTGGTTGGCCGCCCTGAAATGCCTCCCCTATGGTCATTCGGTACCTGGATGAGCCGCATTACTTATTTCAGTGAAAAGGAAGGACGTGAAGTTGCGCATCAGTTGCGAGCAAATAAAATACCAAGTGACGTCATTCATTTCGATACAGGCTGGTTTGGCACCGATTGGCAGTGCGACTATGCTTTCGCCATCGATCGTTTCGATAATCCACGCAAAATGCTTGCAGATCTCAAAGCGGAAGGGTTCCGCGTTTCCTTGTGGCAACTACCCTACTTCACCCCGAAAAATAAGTTCTTCCCCGAACTCGTAAAAGAAGGATTGTATATACACAATGGCAAGGGGCAATTGCCTTATGAAGATGTAGTGCTTGACTTCACCAATCCCGCCACTGTAAAATGGTATCAGGAAAAATTAGCTAACCTGATAAAAATGGGAGTCAGTGCCATTAAAGTGGACTTTGGCGAAGGTGCCCCACTGGACGCTATCTATCATAATGGGCGTTCCGGACTGTATGAGCATAATCTTTACCCATTGCGCTACAATAAAACGGTAGCGGACATTATCCGTAAAATACATGGTGAGAATATCATTTGGGCACGTTCCGCATGGGCGGGATCACAACGTTACCCTCTCCACTGGGGAGGTGATGCGGCAACCACCGACACGGGAATGGAAGGAACACTACGCGGCGGACTATCTCTCGGTCTTTCAGGTTTCTGTTTCTGGAGCAATGACATTGGCGGCTTCGTCACCCAATCCCCCGAAGAACTTTACCGCCGTTGGTTACCATTTGGTTTCTTGGTATCCCATAGCCGCATACATGGAGCACCTCCTACCGAGCCCTGGTACTACGGTAAGGCCTTTACCGATTATTTCCGCAAATGCGCCGGGCTGAAATACCAACTAATGCCCTATGTTTACGCTCAGGCCAAAGAATGTACCGAAAAAGGTTGGCCAATGATCCGGGCTCTTTTCTTTGAGTATCCTAATGACCCGGGAGCGTGGTTAATTGAAGATGAATATCTGTTCGGAAGCAATTTGCTCGTTGCACCCATGCTCGAAAGCGGTACAGGACGCGACGTCTATCTCCCCGGTACACAGAAATGGATAGACTACCAGACAGGAGCTATTTACCACCCGGGATGGAACCACATCCAATGCGGAAAATTGCCCATAGTCATTTTGGTAAAAGACGGATCGGCCATACCCCATATTCCTGTGGCACAGTGTACCGATCAAATGCAATGGGACAAGGTTATCTGGAAGAAATACCTTGTAGACAAGCAAAAAGCAGAAGGTCTGCTTTGCCTTCCTTCAGACGGCATATTGAAGCATATCATTTTACTAAAGTAACGAAACATATATGCTTAAGTTTGATAAAATAAACCCAAATATATAATCACTATTTATAACTTAATATCATTAATAATAGATCACTAATTTTTATTCATATAAAGTTTAATATCTAAATACATATTATTAAATATCAATATACTAACTAATATATATATAAAATCATATAAATATATAAGATATAACATAGTTCAATAAATTATTTAAATAAATCCATTACATTTTCAAAAAAAAGTTTTATCTTTGGAAAAAGTAATTGCAAATAATATTACACTAAATAATGAATTTTTAATTCTGAAAGGAGGTTTATATCGGAGGTACTTTGTTTCAGTGCGGCTATTATTACCCGTGTAGTGTAGTCACCTTTCTTTTCTACATAATAAATTATAAAAAATTAAGGAACTAAATCCGAGACGTAAAAGCACCTTTGTGAGGCTTAGGCTATTTAAGACAGTGTCAACTAAGTCACCTCCTTTCTTTAATTTTATAGAGAATATGATTTTTGAAATTGAATTCTTCTGCACGAATACCAGACCTCTTTTGGAAGAAGAAAAAGAGCTGTTGGAATATTTAAAGCCACTGCATGAAAACGATGAAGTTATTACAGCTCCAGAAACAGCATATTATCGTAAAATAGGAATCCTAAATACAAGAAAAGGCAGTAGCAGAACTTTTTTTAGAGCACATAATTCTATCAAAATCCCAACTTTTGAGAAACACAAGCTACCCATACATGATACAAATTACATATTTGTCAGAGAAGACCATGTCCGTAGACATTTCTCCACAGAAACCTACGGAGTTATCAATCGTCTCAAATTAGGATTCAATTTTGCACTTCATCCCCTTTCAAAAAGTAAAGAAGAAGCATCAGAGAAAGGTAAAAACACCTACGAAGCCATAAAGTTTTTATTAGAAGATATTCAGGTAAAACCAAAAGAAGATGCAAAGGAATTAGCATTATGGCAACTTGGAACGTGGTTAACCCAGATAATAAGCACTTCTACTGTCGATACATCTCTTGAGAACGAAGATAAAATCGCAAATAATAAGGGCAAAATTCATTTACCCAACTTTCATCCTTTTGCTCTTTTTCATAAAATATTAAATAACAAGGTTGGATCCTCTACCTATTCAAGCTATGTGGGAACAACTGCAGTAATAATTTACGAAGAAGGAGATTTGCCGGAATTACCTGTTAATACACGTTCTTTTCGTAGCAACAAGAAATATCCTAAAACAGATATTTCATATTATAACTTCCACATTAAACAAAGCAATGATATAGTAAAATTCTACTTCATCAAAAAAAATAAATGTTATCCAGAAAGTTATTATCACCAACTTAAAAATGAGCTCCTAAGCCTACGAGTCAATTTATTATGTCTAAAAAATATTATAAAAAAAATAAACCTATCAACAAGTAAACAAGAATTCTTTGTAAACGAGTTGTTAGAAAAAATTAATAATACAAAAAATGACCCACAATATGGTTTCTTAAATTTAGTAAAGAATGACACAGGAGAAGTACTAGAAGCTTCTAACAGAAAAGATATAGAAAAGAGAATAAGCATGTTGAAAAAAATTATAGTTGAATAAATAGAATACAATGGACATACTAAATCAGCTTATTGAAAACTTTAAATCCAGTTCAGCCAAATTTCTGGTACTCTTTTCTGCCCTAGGCATAGCTATATCCACACAGGCAGTATATCATAGCATAAATAACAATATTGAGGAAAAACTGGAGCTACTTAATAAGTGGGAAGAAAAACACTATAAAGATGTACCCACCCAATATATGGAAATGCTTTATGAACAGGTACTTCATAAGTTACAAGAATCTGACAAAGATGGAGGACATGTCATATCTCTATTAAGTCAGAGAGCAACATACTTTCCCTTGAAAACTTTGGTTTTCAAATTCTTGACAGGAGGAATACTGTATCTATTTATCTATGGTTTACAAATGCTTTCCATTATTATTCGTTCCAAAAAATATAGTAAACCAAAAGTTTCGACGATAGATCTTCTAAAAAGAAACGTCCATCTTTTATACGTATGGCTTATATTGAGTCTTACTAATATGGCCATCCCAATGTTAACCACTCCTATTAATTATGTATTCATTCCATCATGTTTGACTCTTTTATATGCAATAAGTGAAATTATTTGTAAAGAGGCTGGAAATGGTACTCCTATTAATAAAAAAATAGATACTTCCGGCTTATATTAAATAAGAATCAAACTTGTTCTGTAATCCTCCGCCTTAATAAAGAAAATCAACAAACGCTTATTTCCCTTTCACAATCCGCTTGATTTCATTCAACTTGTTTAAAGCATCAAGCGGAGTAAGATTATTAACATCAAGATTTAATATCTCATCACGTATCTGACAAAGCACAGGGTCATCGAGTTGGAAGAAACTAAGTTGCATCCCACCACGGGTCTCTCCTACTTCAACCAACGGCTTACTGGAAACACCGTCCTGACGGTTATCCGCCTCCAATTGCTTCAATATTTCTCCCGCCCGTTTTACAATGCTCTTAGGCATTCCGGCCATCTTTGCCACATGGATGCCAAAGGAATGTTCACTGCCTCCACGCTCCAGCTTACGTAAGAAGATAACCTTATTATCCACTTCCTTCACCGACACATTGTAGTTCTTAATGCGCTTGAAGCTCTTCTCCATCTCATTCAGTTCATGGTAGTGCGTGGCAAATAAAGTACGGGCCTTGGCTCTGGGATGTTCATGAATATATTCCACAATAGCCCACGCAATGGAAATACCATCATAGGTAGAGGTACCACGACCTAATTCATCAAAAAGCACAAGGCTGCGTGGAGAGAGGTTATTCATGATGTCTGCTGCCTCGTTCATCTCTACCATAAAGGTAGATTCACCTACGGAAATGTTATCACTGGCACCCACACGGGTAAAGATTTTATCGACCAGTCCGATATGTGCACTTTCTGCAGGAACAAAACTTCCGATTTGTGCTAGAAGCGTAATTAAGGCTGTCTGCCGTAATAAAGCCGATTTACCAGCCATATTCGGACCGGTAATAATAATAATCTGTTGCGTCTTGCTATCCAACATTACGTCATTGGCAATGTACTTCTCGCCTATAGGCAGTTCCTTTTCAATAACAGGATGTCGCCCCTGCCGGATGTCCAGCACGTCATTGTCTTCAATCACCGGACGGATATAATTGTTTTCCCGAGCCACATTGGCGAATGATAGGAGGCAGTCCAAGCGGGCAATCTGATTAGCATCAATCTGTACTGCGGGAATAAATTCGGTCAACGCTTGCACCAATTCAGTATAGAGTTTATTTTCAAGTATCAGGATCTTATCTTCCGCACCTAATATCTTCTCTTCATATTCCTTCAACTCTTGGGTAATATACCGCTCGGCATTCACTAAAGTCTGTTTACGGATCCATTCCTGCGGAACCTTATCCTTATGCACATTGCGTACTTCAATATAGTAACCAAACACATTATTATATCCGATCTTCAGACTTGGAATGCCCGTCAGTTCACTCTCCCGCTGCTGCACCTTCAACAGATAGTCCTTACCGGAATAAGCAATACTGCGTAAGTCATCCAACTCGGCATTCACACCGGACTTAATTACATCACCTTTATTGACCAGAAGCGGAGGGTCATTATTGATTTCTTTATCTATACGGTCACGAATGGATTTACAGATATTCAATTGCTCGCCGATATAATTTAAGCTAGCATTATCAGCCTCCATACAAGCGTTCTTTATCGGTTCGATAGCCTGCAAAGCTACTTTCAACTGCACAACTTCACGCGGAGATACACGCCCTACGGCCACTTTAGAGATGATACGCTCTAAATCTCCTATCAAATGCAATTGATCTTCTATCAGCTCTTTAAAATCTGGTTCACGGAAGAAGTACTCCACCACATTGAGCCGTTCATTAATAGGCTGTACTTCTTTTAGGGGAAAGACCATCCATCGCTTCAGCAAACGGGCCCCCATGGGGCTGATTGTCTTATCAATTACATTCAGCAAACTGCTCCCACCATCGTTCATACTGTTAAGCAATTCCAAATTGCGCACAGTAAATTTATCCAACCGGACATATCTATCCTCCTCAATACGGGCCAGTGAAGTAATATGCCCTATCTGCGTATGCTGGGTCATAACGAGATACTGCAGAATGGCACCCGACGCAATAATTCCATTACGAAGGTGTTCCACTCCAAACCCCTTAAGGTTCTTCGTCTCAAAATGATTCAACAATTTCTCACGGGCGGTAGTTTCAGTGAATACCCAATCGTCCAACTCAAAGGTAAAGAATTTATTCCCGAAATTACCTTCAAACATACCCCGCTTTCCCCGCTCAAACAAAACCTCTTTAGGTGCAAAGTTATTCAGTAACTTGTCTACATAATCAAACGGTCCCTCGGCAGTAAGGAACTCTCCCGTTGAGATATCAAGGAAAGCAACTCCACATGCTCCCTTACCGAAATGTACGGCGGCAAGAAAGTTATTTTCCTTGTAATTCAGAATGTTATCATTAATAGAAACGCCGGGCGTCACCAGTTCCGTAATCCCCCGCTTTACGAGCTTTTTAGTAAGCTTGGGGTCTTCCAGTTGATCACAAATAGCCACACGCTTACCAGCGCGTATCAATTTGGGTAAATAGGTATCAAGCGCATGATGGGGAAATCCAGCCATCTCAACGGTTTTACCTTTACCATTAGCACGCTTGGTCAGCGTAATACCCAGAATCTCGGATGCAACAATAGCATCGGTAGAATAAGTTTCGTAGAAATCACCACAACGAAACAGCATAACAGCATCGGGATGTTTCGCTTTCAAATCCAGAAACTGTTTCATCATGGGGGTAAGTACAATATCTTTGCTCACAATAGTCAGAACTTTTTAGAAGTGTATTAATATAGCAAAGATAATGGTTTTTCACGGAATACTACTTCTTTTTCAAACTCGATTTGTTTTAATCACTTTCCACCGAAAGTGCATTTTTCCTAATTAACTTCCACTGTTTAAAGAAAATAGGAAGTTCATAAGAAAACATACAAACCCATCCGAACATACAGGCAAGTACAACTCCCTGCAATCCCATCCAATAAACCATGGGAAAAGCAGCTATCACACGCCCCACCATCTGGGTGAATGTTGCCTTGAGTGTTACTTTCATCCGCCCCATGCCCCTGAACAGTCCCTGAATAATATTGGTCATGGCCGGCATCCAGTAAACAAAAGCCATAATATGTAAATAACTGATACCCGCTTGTACTGCTTCTTCATTGCCCTCACCAAGAAATAGCTCCATGATTTGCCGAGCCAAGGTAAAAATAAGCACCGAAACAATAAACGTATAAATCAGTTCCAAGCGCACCCCGATAAGATAACCTTTAAAAATACGGCGGAACTTTCCCGCTCCACGGTTTTGAGCAATAAAGGTAGTATTAGCATGGCCGATATTCTGCTGGGGAGTCATCACATAATCGTCCATACGCATCACCGCATTGAAAGCCGCAATAGAAGCAACCCCCAAAGTATTGACGGCTCCCTGAACCATTAACTTGCCAATATGCAGCGTGATCTGTTGCATGGCAGTGACAAAACTATAACTGGCCGTAGTATGCAGAAGAGTACGGTCAAAAACCCAATCCTTGCGGCTGAAGTGCAAAAGAGGTACTTTCAACTCTACATATACCCAGCAAAAGAGCGCCGAAAGTGCTTCAGCGGTAACCGTTGCCAGTGCTACTCCTGCAATGCCCATTTTGAGCACCAAGATAAAGAACAAATCCATCAGAATATTCAGAAGTGCAGAAACAGCCAGGAAATAAAGTGGGAGTTTGGCATTGCCCATGCTTCGCAATGAAGAAGCGTACACATTATAGCCGAAAGTAAAAATCAATCCGCTCAATATAATACGTAAATAAAGTACGGCATCTTTCAATATAACAGCCGGAGTTGCCAGCAATCGCAAAAGCGGCTCGGCTGCTAAAATGCCCAAAAGAGAAAGAGCAACAGTAAACAATCCGCCAGCAATAATGGAGGTTGTAACTTCATGCCGTAATTTAGTATAATTCCCGGCACCAAAGAATTCGCTCATCAGAATGGACATCCCCAGACAAATACCCACAATAAAGAATATATTAATATTCATTACCGGACTGACCACCCCTACTGCCGCCAAAGCGTTTGTACCTAAATAACGACCCACAATAACCGAATCGGCAGCATTATAAGTCAATTGGCAAAAGTTCCCTAATACCAACGGTACTGTAAATTTTATAAGTTGAGGCGTAATTTCGCCCTTAGTCATGTCTCCCTTCATTTGCTTAATGTACGTAAAAAAAGATTGCTCCTTTATACTTAATTTCTTATCGAACCTTAATAAAAACCTCTATATTCCTAAAACATGTTATAAAACACGCTTTTTTATTTGCATTATTTGCAAGTATCTCAAAAATCCATACCTTTGTAGTGTGTTTTTCATAGTATTAGATTTAAGGTTAACAAAGGTTGGAGTACAGCGGTACTCCTTTTTTTATGTCCGTACATCAACAAATATATCTCTTTCTAATGCACATTTGGGTGCAAAAGTAATAAAATATCCCACCTATATAGAGGTAACAGCATAATAACACTCAATGACTTTAACTCTTTTTCCTTACTTATCAACAAAAAATTGAAATTAAGCCGACAAAATCACTATCCAAGCTCAGAAAACTATCCAAAGGATCGGAATAATACAAATTACAGCATCTTTTTGCCAAATCTTCTGCAAAATCCTTGCATATCTTCAGAAAATTAATGAATATTGCAGAGAAGTTGTGCACACCTTAACTTGTATATTCTCGGTTTGAGAACCTTGATGGATATGCTAAAACTTACAAGCTTGCACAATTTAACTAATCATTATGCTAACTGTCTAAATCCATATAGGTAAAATAATAAATTCAATATAAATAGATTATTTTGCCTTTGTTAAAACGATTTTATTCGAGAATGAAATATAATGAGGAAACATTAGTTGAACAGTTGATATCTGGAGACGAAAAAGCCTATAAATATATATATGACCACCATTATATACTATTGTGCCGGATAGCCAATGAATATCTAAATGATCCTTTTTTAGCAGAAACCATAGTGGGAGATGTCATTTATCACTTATGGGAAATACACACCTCACTTAACATTAATATATCCGTTCGTTACTACCTGATCAAAGCTGTAAGAAACCGTTGCATTAATTTCTTGAAATCAGAATACGAAAAGAGAGAGACTTGCTTCTCTTTATTTGCCCCCGACGATATACTAGAAAACTACACTAAAGCATCCGACAGCTATCCGCTAGACCACTTATTGGAAGATGAATTAGAACATAAAATAAAAGTTACTATTAGCAAATTACCACAAGAATGCCGTCGAGTGTTTATCAAAAGCCGATTCGAAAGCAAAAGCTACGAAGAGATAGCCCAAGAACTTTGTATCTCTGTCAACACGGTGAAATATCATATAAAGAATGCATTAGCCTTTATACGAACAGATTTAGACAAATATCTCATCTCTCTAATTTTTTTATTTATTAGTTTTTCTTAAAAAATATTCTTTTTAGACTACCCACATCCCCAATAAAAATGTCTTCTCTATATAATTAAGTCTCCAAAATGGAAAAAGAGAAGAAGAATATCGATGAATTGATAGCAAATTACCTGAACTTCAAATCAACAAATTTGCAGAAAATGAGGGAATTAGAAGAGTGGATAGACGCTTCAAAAGAGAATTTACAGTACTTCATGGAACAATTAAAAGACTATGCCTCAAATACAGACAGAAATAAAAAAGCTATTTTTGATAAAAACAAAGCTTATAAGAAATTCAAAACACGTATCCAATCATCCAAAACTAAACCAAAAAACACCTCATTCCACCTGTCAACCCCATGGCGTTATGCTGCCGCAATTGCTCTACTATGCACTATCTCCTACTTCTCCTATTGGAAAGGTATGGATTGCATCAAAGCGAATTTCTCAAATATCATAGTGGAAGCCCCTATGGGCTCAAAAACCAGATTGTATTTACCAGACGGCACATTAGTCTGGTTAAATGCCGGATCGTCAATATCCTATTCCCAAGGATTCGGCGTTGACAACAGAAAAGTGACATTGGAAGGTGAAGGGTATTTTGAAGTAACCCACAATGCAAAAATTCCATTCTTTGTCCAGACAAATAATTTGGAAGTCAAAGTATTAGGAACGAAATTCAATTTCTGCGATTATAAAGAAGATGCAAAAGCCATGGTTACATTAATTGAAGGATCTGTTGCTTTACAAAACTTACTCCACGCTGAAAAAAGCTCTACTCTAAAGCCTGATGAACAAGCAATATTAGACAAAAAAAGTGGCAAAATAAATATTAAATCTTCCACTGCCTCCAATGCACGTAAATGGATAAACAATTGTCTATTCTTTGATGAGGAGAGATTGGAAGATATTGTAAAAGAATTGCAACGAAGCTACAATTTAAATATACATCTGGCAAATGACTCATTAAAAAGAATTCGCTTTTACGGACTTTTCATCCGGCAAAAACAAAGTATAGATGAGATATTGGAAGATTTAGCCTCAACAGGTAAAATAAAGTATAAACGAACCACAAAAGGAATAATATTATATTAAATCGTTGTCTATCAAAATATCTAATTAATCTTTATTCAGTTGACATTATGAAATACAATAGCAGTTAACAGAATAATAGGTGAAAGGAAAAAGCCAAAAGATCTCGCATATCTTTCGGCTTTATAAAATCCTTCAAAACCCTATTGCAGTAAATAGTTTTTAAAGGGAAATCAAAGGTAATAATACATTTCCATTAAAAGCTGAATCCATTCAAGTTTTAATCTTTAATTAGTTAAATTTATGAATTACACTAAGAAGGTCATTTATGTGGTCATAACTTTGTTTTGTTTAAATTCAGTCTTAATGGCCCAGAACATTTCACTAAAAATGAATAATGTTTCTGTCAAACAAGCAATGACAGAATTTACATCAAAAAGTGGATACTCCTTTGTCTTTTCATCTGATGATTTAGACACGAAAAGAAAAGTAAATGTACAAGCTAACCAATTGGATGAAGCAATCAAGCAAATACTAAAAGGACAAGATGTTTCTTATGAAATAAGAGGGACAAATATCATTGTGCAAAAAGGAGAAGTAAAATACGCAACAGGCGGCAAGAACGCCCGAAGAGTAACCGGAGTTGTAAAAGACCAAAGTGGGGAAACTATCATCGGAGCAAGCGTCATGGAAGCAGGTACATCCAATGGAACCATAACAAACTCAAATGGAACCTTTACCCTATCAATTAAAGAAAGCGGCTCACTCCAAATTTCCTATATCGGTTTCATCACACAAACTATAAAAGTAGGGAGTAAAAATAATCTGCAAATTATCCTACAAGAAGATAGTCAGGTGTTAGACGAAGTCGTGGTTGTAGCTTTTGGAAAAATGAAGAAAGAGGCATTCACAGGCTCGGCCGGGATAATGAAATCAGATGATCTTCTTAAAGCTCAAGTAACCAATCCCGCTGAAGCTCTGGCAGGAAGGGTAGCTGGCGTACAATTAAGCAACTCTTCATCCCAACTAGGTAGTTCGCCTACTATAACCATACGTGGTTTTGGATCTATTTCTTCTGATACAGAACCTCTGATTGTTGTTGACGGCATGCCTTTCGATGGCGATTTGAATTTAATTAATCCCAACGATATAGAGTCCATGACCGTGCTGAAAGATGCTGCATCTAACGCCCTTTATGGTGCACGTGGTGCTAATGGGGTTATTATGATTACTACAAAGCGGGGCAAAAATGGCGACGCAAAAGTATCATTTGACCTCAAATGGGGAGTTAACTCTAATGGACTGAAAAACTACAAAACGACTAATGCCCAGCAGTTTTACGAAACCTACTACAAAATGTTGTATAATTACTACGTGAGTGACGAGGGTGGCACAATGTCTACCAATGAAGCACACACACTAGCTAATACAAATTTAACCGATTCCTCAAGTGGTGTGGGACCTGGCTATATGGTCTATTCCGTTCCAGGCGGAGAAAGCTTCATACTTCAGGGGGGAAAAATGAATCCAAATGCAACAATGGGTACTACGTACGAATACAATGGGAAACAATTTTATTTACAGGCCGATGATTGGGAAAAGGAAGGCCTGAAAGATGGTTTCCGACAAGAATATAATACAACAGTTTCCGGCGCATCCGATCGTATGAATTATTATGTATCTCTCGGTTATTTGGATCAAGATGGTATTCAGGAAGGATCTAATCAGAAACGTTTGACTACTCGGGTAAAAGTTGACTATCAGGCAAAAAAGTGGCTGAAAGTTGGGGCAAATTTCAATTATAGCAAATATACCTACAACCAAACAGAAGAGGGAACAATAGGAACCGGAACCATTTGGAGTACAATAAAAACACAAGCACCTATATATCCCGTTTATTTCCGTAATGCCAATAAAGAAATTATGGTTGACCAATGGGGAGAAAAAATGTACGATTTTGCAAGAAGTTATGGATTAAGCCGTGCAGGTGATGTCGGGGGGAATTGCATCTTTATGAATAAATACCGTACATCCGAAACGACGGGTAATTCATATATTGCGAGCGGATATGCTGATGCAAGATTAACAAAAGATTTGACACTCACATTCAATGCCAGCGCTTATGATTACGATCGACGATATACCTATGCCACCAGTCCTTTTGTAGATTACTACACAGATTCTTCTAATAATGGTTCATTGTCAAAAAGTTCATCACGTACTTATACCTACAATACCCAACAATTATTGAATTATTCAAAACAATTCGGCAAACATGACGTAAGTGTACTGCTAGGGCATGAATATTACAATTACAAGTATGAATATTTAGGTGCATCAGGATATAATTTTGGCATTGACGGGACTAACGAACTAGCTACTTGTCTAAATTTGAACAATGATCCCAATTCCTATTCCAGCGAATACAATAATGAAGGTTATTTCTTCCGCGGAATGTATAATTACGAGAGTAAATATTACGGCTCAATATCCTATCGCCGTGATGCATCTTCCCGATTTGCAAAGAAACATCGCTGGGGTAATTTCTGGTCAATAGGCGGCGCATGGGTCATTTCCAAAGAAAGCTTTTTTAATGCTCCCTGGATTAATTCACTAAAGCTAAAAGCTTCGGTAGGCTCACAAGGCAACGATAATATTGGAAACTACCTCTACGCGGATTCTTATGATGTTGTAAACAATGATGATAAAGTAGCCTATCAATGGCGTCAGAAAGGATCGGAAGACATCACTTGGGAAACCAACACCAACTGGAATACAGGACTTGAATTTGAACTTTTTAAAGGCCGTCTAAGTGGTAGCTTCGACTACTTCTATCGCAAAACAAGTGACATGCTATTTTCTTTAAATACTCCACCTTCAATTGGTTATACCAGCTATTTTGTCAATCTGGGTGATATGCGTAACGCAGGAGTTGAATTAACCTTACAAGCAACATTGCTCAATAGAAAAGACTTCCGGTGGGATGTTAACTTCAATATATCTCACGTAAAAAATAAAGTTCTCAGCTTGCCCGACGAAATCAAGACAACTACGGTAGAAGAGCACAATGGGTATGTCAATCTGGACAAATCATTCGTCTCTAAATACAAGTATTTTGTAGCAGAAGGGCTTTCTTTATATACTTGGTATTTACCTAAATATGCAGGCGTAGACTCTGAAACAGGTGAAGCTCTCTACTACAAAGACATCCTTGACGATAGTGGAAAAGTAACCGGACGTGAAACAACAAAAGATTCCAGTCAGGCTACTGATTATCTAATAGGAGATGCCTTGCCGACTTTCTATGGTGGTATAGGAACAAACTTAAGTTTTCATGGTTTTGATTTCTCTATCAATATGAATTATCAATTGGGAGGAAAAGCCTATGATTACACTTACCAGACACTGATGCATACCGGCGGTACCACTTCCACTACCTGGCATGTTGATATGCTGAAAGCGTGGAATTCAGAAAACACAAATAGTAATATCCCTCGATTGAGATATTCTGAAAAATATTCTCAAAATGCCCGTTCTGACCGCTTCATCACGAATGCAAGCTATCTGAACATTCAGAATATCAATTTAGGGTATACGTTACCTGCAAGCTTTACTCGTCAATTCAATATACAAAATATGCGTGTTTATCTTTCAGGAGAAAATTTGCTTTATATTTCCGCACGCCAAGGATTTGATCCCCGCTATACCTTAAAAGGATATACAAACCCTGAATTATATTCTCCGATACGCACAATTTCAGGAGGAATTTCATTGACATTCTAAACATAAAAAGGAACCATCATGAAAAAAAATTATATTATTTTTGCAACTATCATTCTTCTAAGTTTAAACAGTTGCATAAAAGAGACAATACCCAGCCAATACGTATTGGATTCTCAGATTAAAGCTTCAGAATCAGCATTGAGTGGAATGGTCAATTCCATTTACACAACAATGGCTGGTTATTCCAATGACGATGGAGGAATAGAAGAAGTTTCTTTTGCAAGTATGCATGCAATGTTGGAGCATGGAACAACGCAATTAGTCTGCTCAGGAACTAACGGTTACAATACAATGGGAGCATATTGCTATGGTGCAATTAGTGCCACAGGTTCCAATCGTGGACTATATCCATCCTATCTATACTACGCATACATTAAAAATGTAAATGATATTATCGGGATGATTGACGTTAATGATCTTGATGATACAAAGAAAGCCTATTTAGGTATCTGCTACGCTTATCGTGCACTCTATTATATGGAGTTGGTTCAGATCATGGAATATAAAACTCCGACAGACAACAGATATGATTATGTTCAACCGGAAAATGCTTTAACTAATTTAGGCGTGCCTATTGTTACAGAGAAGACCACCTCTACCGAAGCCTCCAATAACCCAAGAGCTACAGTAGATGAGGTTTATGATTTAATTTTAAGTGACTTGAAGAATGCAGAAACATATTTAGCTGACTATGAAAGAACTGACAAAACACAGCCTAACCTCTCTGTTGTGTACGGACTTTATGCTCGTGCATATACCAATCTGGCTTCTCGCGTAAAAACATCGGTAACTTATAAAGATGAAAGTACCTACTGGAAAAATGTCGGGGAATATGCAGAAAGAGCAATAACAACTTCTGAATGCACCCCTTTGACGGAATCTGAATGGACTGATCCAGAAAACGGCTTCAATAACCGGAACTCACAAAATTCATGGATGTTAGCAACTTCTATCTCAGAAAGTAACACAGCAGCTTCTAGCACAGGATCATTTGTTTTTACCATGATTTTTGGAACAGAAACCAATTTCTCTGCTTATGGCTGGCGTGTAGGACGTTCCTTAGATCGTAAATGGTATGAACGGCTTTCTAATAACGACTTCCGGAAAAAGTCATGGCTAGCTCCCAATTTCTTCTATGAATCAACCAATCAACAAGAAGGTGAAGCATATTTGATAGAGAAAGATGGCAATGGGAATCTGATTAATAACAAATGGGTAAAGAGCGGCGATAATTCTAGTCAGACCCAAAGTGACTGGAGCGATAGCTATTCCGGCTTTGGACCAACCAAGTATCAATATCGGCTAAACAGCTCCGCTTCCTGGATACGTTCACGTATCAATGCAAGTTATGGCTTTCAATCATGGCCATGGCTTTATGTGAATATAAAGTTCCGTCCGCATAATGGTGATTATAAAACTTATGAAATTGGCGGAGCAACAGACTTTCCAGTTATGCGAGTAGAAGAGATGTACTTTCTTAAAGCGGAAGCTGCACTTCATACATCCGGTGTGGCAGCTGCTGATAACGCTCTGGAAGAAATAGTAAAGACACGAAACAGTACTTACGTTTGCAATGCTACTAATGAAAAAGACTTTATAAATGAATATCTCTTCCAAAAAGGCATTGAATTTTGGGGAGAAGGCGTCAACTACTTTGATGCAAAACGCCTTGAGGTTGGCATTCATCGTGCTTATTTAGGAACGAACTGCGAACGTTATCAGCATTGTCTGGATATGAACGGAGTATTTGTTGGATGGACTCCCGGATGGAACCAAGCTGAATTAAATGCTAACCGGGCTCTGTACCACTACAATAATCCATATACATCACCATCTACCTACTATTACTATAAATCAAATGATGAATTCCGACCATATTACGGTTGCGATATAGAGGCTAATAACTAGAAAAATAAAAAGTCACATATGAAGAAAATTATATTATTGTTTACGTTACTTTTAGTAAGTACAATTCTCTGCATAAATGCGACAGCAAAGGATACGCAAAAAGAAATTAATGCCATCCAGAGATTAGTACACCGATTAATACCCGGACAAGAAGAATCTTTTGCATTTAAATTACTTCCCAACTCGGGTAAGGATCAGTTCCAAATAGAATCAAAAGGAGGGAAAATCATAATCAGTGGAAATGATGCTAATTCTATGGCTGTAGGGTTGAATCATTACCTAAAATATTACTGCCATGTCGAAGTGGGATGGTACTTATATGATAACTTTAAAATGCCGGCAAAACTTCCGGCAATCAAAACTCCCGTAACTATCGATGCACGCTGTAAAAACCGTTTCTTTTTAAATTATTGTACTTTCGGATATACAATGCCATGGTGGAAATGGGATGAATGGGAACATTTCATTGATTGGATGGCTCTTAATGGCATTAATCTCCCGTTGGCTATTACCGGACAAGAATCCATCTGGTACCAGGTATGGACAGAATTAGGATTAACAGATAAAGAAATACGCAGCTATTTCACCGGTCCGGCCCATTTGCCGTGGCATCGTATGCTGAATATTGATTACTGGCAAGGTCCCCTGCCACATTCTTGGCTAGACAGCCAATTAAAATTGCAGCAACAAATTGTTGCCCGTGAACGTGAATTTAACATGCGTCCTGTGCTACCTGCTTTTGCGGGACACGTTCCTCAAGAATTAAAACGTATTTATCCGGAAGCTAAGATTACAAAATTAGGAGCCTGGGCTGGATTTCCAGATGGAAATGCATGCAGTTTTCTCGACCCCATGGATCCATTATTTACGAAAATACAGAAGAAATTCTTAGATACGGAAGAGAAACTCTACGGTACAAACCACATCTACGGCGTTGATTTATTCAATGAATTAACGCCTCCAAGCTGGGAACCGGAATACCTCCAACGTGTAAGTCGCCAAGTATATGAAAGTCTCGAAAAAGCAGATTCCAAAGCAATATGGCTCCAAATGACCTGGCTTTTTTACAATGAGCGTAAAGATTGGACGAATGATCGTGTAAAACCTTACATTACAGCTTTCCCATCCGATCGATCACTTTTACTTGACTACTATTGTGAACAGCAAGAAGTATGGCAACGCACAGAAAAATATTTTGGCGTACCTTACATCTGGTGCTATCTTGGTAATTTTGGCGGAAACACCATGTTAGCAGGAAATATTGCTGAAATTAACAAACGTCTGGAAAATACGTTTATTAACGGAGGAAGTAACTTTACCGGTATTGGATCTACGCTCGAAGGATTTGATTGCAATCCGTTTATTTATCAATATGTATTTGAAAAAGCTTGGAATTTTGATACTCACAAACATCTTGATCAATGGGTGGAAGCCCTTGCCGACCAGCGCATCGGTAAGATTGACAGTAATGGAAGAAAAGCATGGAAATTATTGATTGATAGCATCTACACAGCTCCATCCACTCCCGGACAATGTCCTTTAATCAACGTTCGTCCTACTTTTGGGAAATATAGAACATATTATGCAAATCCCCGTACCAAGTATGATAATAAGAACTTACTGGATGCCACGGAATTACTGTTGGCCGCCGATGGGACGAACCAGGCATATTCTTTTGATGTCGCCAACATAACCCGCCAACTCTTAAGCAATTATTTCCTACAAGTATTTAAAGACTATGAGCAAGCATACAACAATCGAAATCGCCAAACCATGAAAAGCAAAGAAAAGGAAATGATTGGTATCATGGATGATGTGGACCGATTACTTGCCAGCCAGCCCACTTTCTTAGTAGGCAAATGGATAGCTGATGCACGTTCATGGGGAGCAACTCCTGCCGAAGCTAATTATTTTGAAAGTAATGCCCGCAACTTAATTACCACTTGGGGAGACAAAGATATGCTTTTGAATGATTATGCAAGCAGAACATGGGCAGGATTGACCAAGACCTTCTACGAAAAACGTTGGGAAATGTTTTTTACAGCTGTAGATGCCGCTTTGGATAAAAACCAAGCTTTTGATGACGAACACTATAATGTTTACAAAGAACAGGTTACTTCGTTTGAAAAAGAATGGTGGGAAAAGCGTATCGGCACGTTTAATTCTAAACCGGTTGGCGATAGCAAAACAATAGCCAAAGAACTGGTAAATCAATATAAATCGCGCATCCTAGGCAAATTTACAGTTCAATGAAAACAATATTCAAAATTTTATGGGTGATACTTCTGACAGGAAGTATCACCTGTGAAGTAAAAGCAGCATCCAAAGAGCAACAGGAAATAAAAGCTGCAAAAGCCTTGATAGAACGGGTAACCCCCGGATATTCCAAGCAATTCTGTTTACAAATAGTCTCATCAAAGGATAATGATGAGTTCGGTTGGAACACTCTAAATGGAAAAATTTTACTCCAAGGTAACAATACCATTGCTCTGGCTGTGGCTTATTACAATTATCTAAAAACATATTGCCAAGTAAACCTATCGTGGTGTGGAGATCGTCTGAACCTTCCTCAAAAATTACCTCTTCCACAACCTTTTAATGGAAAAATAAACGCCCGTTGGCGTGTTTACCTCAATTATTGTTCATTCAGCTATTCCGCAACCTGGTGGGATTGGAACCGTTGGCAACGTGAGTTGGACTTTATGGCCATGAACGGCATTAATATGCCACTCACTATAGTAGGACTCGAAGGAGTGTGGTATTATACTTTACTCAAAATAGGATATACGGACAAAGAAGCACGTGATTATCTTGTCGGTCCTTCTTACTTTGCCTGGCAATGGATGACAAACCTTGAAAGCTTTGCCGGTCCTTTACCTAAAAGCTGGATTAATAGCCACATCAAATTAGGCAGACAGATTATCAATCGTGAAATTGAATTGGGAATGCAACCCATACAACAAGGCTATTCGGGATGCGTACCGGTAAAATTTAAAGAGAAATACCCTAATGCCCATATAGAAATGAAAGAAGGTTGGTGTGGTTTTGCACCGGTGGCTCAACTTGATCCGACAGATCCTTTGTTCCAAGAATTCGGTCATACATTTTTAGAAGAAGAAAAACGATTATTCGGTTCTTACGGATTTTATGCCACCGATCCTTTCCATGAAGGTAAACCTATTAGTAATGATTCAACCTATTTAAATACGGTTGGAAAATCTGTGCTTAAACTCCTTAAAGACTTTGACCCTAAAGCGAAATGGGTGATGCAAGGCTGGAGTCCGCACGAGAACATCGTAAAAGCTGTCCCAAAGAAAGACTTAGTCATTCTTGATATTTCTGATGCTTACTGGAAGCAAAGTCAGGATGCTGTTAAAGAAAGTTTTTGGGGATACCCTTATGTAGTCGGTAACTTACATAATTTCGGAGGACGGATCAATCTTCATGGTGATCTACGCCTTTTAGCGTCTAATCAATTCTACAAAGCTGTACAATTAGGAAAGAACATTGTTGGAAGCGGATTATTCATGGAAGGTTTAGGGCAAAATCCGGTTTATTATGATTTAGCATTTGAAATGCCCATACATCAGGGGCCTATCGACATTGCTTCATGGCTGAAAGATTATGCTAAACGCCGCTATGGTGCCGAATCATCCAATGCTTACGAAGCTCTAATACTCTTGTTAGAGAATCCGTACAAACCGGGAACAAATGGAGTGGAACTAAGCTCTATTGTCGCAGCCAGACCAGCTGTCCATCCCAAGAAAAGCGGTCCAAATTCGGGATTCAAAATTCCCTATGACCCAAATTCATTGGTAAAAGCCGAACGTCTGTTATTAAAGGATGCCAATTTGCTGGGAAACTCACAAGGGTACCGCTTTGATATTGTAGATATTCAAAGACAATTAATGTCAAACTTGGGACAGTTTATTCATGCAAAAGCTGCCGAATGTTTTGAAAAGGGAGATATAGAAGGATTCAATAAACATAGCACCCGTTTCATCAACTTGCTTAATGATCTGGACCAAGTATTACTTACCCGCCCGGAATACAGTTTTGAGGAACGCGTCAACAGTACCATTGCCTGGGGAACTAATAAAACAGAAAAAGCCCTTTATGATTACAACACTACTCTCCAAGTTACACAATGGGGCGGACAACCGGAACCTGACGTTCTGTTTGATTACGCATGGAAAGAATGGAGTGGACTGGTCCGTGATTATTATAAACCACGATGGGAGAAATTTTACGATATGTTGCGAAACTGCTTACTTCAGGGACAAAGATATGATGAAGCATCTGTTCCAAAACGTTCCGGTCGTGAACAACTAAAAGGAAATGCTTTTTATAATCAGTTGACAGATTGGGAAACAGCATGGATACAAAAGCCTAAGAATTATGGAAAAGTAAATCATCCTGATGAAATAGCTACTGTACAAAAAGCATTTGCTAAATGGAGTGTACTCTATCCCGAATACGTAAAACAATAAAAAACAGCCAATAAATTTTATACAAAAGAAAAGAGGGCGTCAAAAAATTAAGTTTTCTCACTTCTCCCCCAAACATATAGAAAAAAGAAAACTTCTAATTTACAAGCTTCTGCAACGCCCTCTTTTTCTCATAAACTACTCAATTCTAAATAAATAGTTATTCTTTATATAAAAATAATAGCCGGTTAACATTATAAAAACTACCTGTATTACTTATGCCTTCTTTTCCGCAATATATACACCGCCCAATATTAAAACAGAACCAATAAAAGAAACAACGGTAACCTCTTCATTAAGCAACGCCGATGACCCGATAAAAGTAACTAGCGGAACAAGATAAATATAATTAGTAGCACGGATTGTTCCTAAATGTTTCAATGCTAAATTCCATATAGCATAACAAATTAAAGAGGCAAGCACACCAAGGAATAACAAATTCAATAATACCGAAGTTTCAATAAGTGAAGAAAAACGAGTTCTCCAAGGACTAAATATGAAGGCTGGAAGTACTGTCAGAATTCCGTAAAAAAACACTTTCCGGGTAATAAATATAGAATCATAAAAAGCAGATAATTTCTTTACTATCAAACTATAAAAAGCCCACGATAATGCTGCCACTAAAGAAAGAAAATCTCCAACAGGAGATATTTTCAATACAAAACTACCATTGTACACTATTAAAAGTACCCCGATCAGTGCCAATACAGATCCTCCCACCAAAACAGGGGTTACTTTCTCTTTTTTGTAAAAAAACAAAGAAAGAAAAGTAGTAAATAACGGAGAAGTACATACAATAAAGGAAACATTTGATGCTGTGGTAATCCCTAATGCCGTGTTTTCTGCTAAAAAATAGATGGAACCACCGGTCGCCCCTCCGGCAAGCAGCCAAAGTTCATGTTTCCAATTATTCGCCAATAGGCGATGGGGAGAAATAAACCAAATGCCTATATAAGCCATTAAAAAACGCAGTAAGAAAATCTCTTGAGGAGAAAGACCATTTTTTATTAATACTTTAGTGGAAATAAACGTTAATCCCCAAATTATTACGGTAAGAATGGCCAATAAGTGATAGATGTAATTTTTATTTGTATTCATGTACAATTCCATAAACTAAGGGCAAAGATAGGTCATTTCCACTGTTTTTTCGTTAGCTACACTACAAATCTGAAAATAAACCTGTAAATTTGCACCACTTACAAATCAGGTAACTAAGTATCAACCAAAAAATAACATAAGAAAACCATCATGGAATACAATTTCAGGGAAATTGAAAAGAAATGGCAGGAACGGTGGGTGGAAAATAAGACCTATCAAGTAACGGAAAATGAAGCAAAACCTAAATATTATGTACTTAACATGTTTCCTTATCCTTCGGGTGCAGGATTGCATGTAGGACATCCGTTAGGATATATTGCTTCGGATATTTATGCCCGCTACAAGCGACTACAAGGTTTCAATGTCCTGAATCCAATGGGGTATGATGCTTATGGACTTCCGGCAGAACAATATGCCATACAAACCGGACAACATCCTGAAATTACGACCGAAGCAAACATCAAACGCTACCGGGAACAATTGGATAAAATAGGCTTTTCTTTTGACTGGAGCAGAGAAATAAAGACCTGTGAACCGGAATACTATCAATGGACGCAATGGGCTTTTCAGAAGATGTTTAACAGTTACTACTGCAATGATGAAAAACAAGCCCGCCCGATTGATGAATTAATCCAGGCTTTCGAAAGTATAGGCACTAAAGGCATGAATATTGCTTGTAGCGAAGAACTTGAATTTACAGCCGATGAATGGAAAGCAAAAACAGAGAAAGAACAACAGGAAATCCTGATGAATTATCGTATCGCCTATTTGGGTGAGACAATGGTCAACTGGTGTCCCGAATTGGGAACCGTATTGGCCAACGATGAAGTGGTGGATGGCGTTTCTGAACGTGGTGGATATCCCGTTATACAGAAAAAGATGCGCCAATGGTGCCTTCGGGTGTCTGCTTATGCACAGCGCCTACTCGATGGACTGGACACAATTGACTGGACCGATTCACTGAAAGAAACCCAACGTAACTGGATTGGACGTAGTGAGGGTACGGAAGTCCGTTTTACTGTAAAAGATAGTAATCTTGAATTTACCATATTTACTACGCGTGCAGATACTATGTTTGGTGTTACTTTCATGGTATTAGCGCCCGAAAGTGAATTAGTGTCACAAGTCACCACCAAAGAGCAAAAAACAGAAGTAAATGCTTATTTGGAACGAACAAAGAAGCGTACCGAACGCGAACGCATTGCCGACCGTAGTGTGAGCGGAGTATTCTCAGGAAGTTATGCTATCAATCCCTTCACAGGTGAAGCAGTACCCATCTGGATCAGTGATTATGTATTGGCAGGGTATGGTACGGGAGCTATTATGGCGGTACCTGCACACGACAGTCGTGACTATGCCTTTGCTAAACATTTCGGATTGGAAATTCGCCCGCTGGTGGAAGGTTGCGATGTTAGCGAAGAAAGTTTTGATGCCAAAGAAGGCATCGTTTGCAATTCACCAAAACCAAATGTTACTCCCTATTGCAATTTATCTTTAAACGGACTCACTATTAAAGAAGCAATTGCCGCTACTAAAAAATACGTGGAGGAAAACAAATTAGGAAGGATAAAAGTAAACTATCGTCTGCGTGACGCTATTTTCTCTCGTCAACGCTATTGGGGAGAACCATTCCCGGTATATTATAAAGAGAATATGCCTTATATGATTGACGAATCCTCCCTCCCACTCCAGTTACCGGAAGTTTCCAAATTCCTGCCTACGGAAACCGGTGAACCTCCATTGGGTAATGCAACAAAATGGGCTTGGAATACTATAAACAAATGCGTAGTCGAAAACGAAAAGATAGATCATATTACCATATTCCCACTGGAACTGAATACCATGCCGGGATTTGCCGGATCAAGCGCTTATTATCTGCGTTACATGGATCCGCGTAATCATGAAGCACTGGTTTCGGAAAAGGCAGACCGATATTGGCAAAATGTAGATCTCTACGTAGGAGGTACAGAACATGCCACCGGACACCTAATCTATTCCCGCTTTTGGAATAAATTCTTGCACGACCTTGGAGTATCGGTCAAAGAAGAACCTTTTCAGAAACTGATAAATCAAGGTATGATTCAGGGACGAAGCAATTTCGTATATCGTATTAAAGATAGCAATACCTTTGTAACTCTGAATCTGAAAGATAAATACGATACTACCCCACTCCATGTAGATGTGAATATCGTATCCAATGATATATTGGACGTCGAAGCCTTTAAAGCCTGGCGTCCCGAATATGCTACCGCCGAATTTATCCTTGAAGATGGAAAATACATCTGCGGATGGGCAGTGGAAAAGATGAGTAAATCCATGTTTAATGTGGTTAACCCGGATATGATTGTAGAAAAGTTCGGTGCCGACACATTACGCATGTATGAAATGTTCCTAGGTCCGGTAGAACAATCCAAACCCTGGGATACCAATGGTATTGACGGTGTACACAGGTTCATCAAAAAACTTTGGTCTCTATTCTACGATCGTACCAGTCAATACATTGTTACTGAAGAACCAGCCAATAAAGAGGAACTTAAATCACTACACAAATTAATAAAGAAAGTAACAAATGATATAGAACAATTTTCCTATAATACATCTGTAAGTGCCTTTATGATTTGTGTCAATGAACTGTTTGGTATGAAGTGCAGTAAAAAGGAGATATTAAACCAACTTGTTATCGTTCTGGCTCCCTTCGCTCCTCATGTTTGCGAAGAATTATGGGAAACATTAGGCAACAAAGGTTCCGTATGTGATGCTAAATGGCCTGTCTACAATGAAGAATATCTAAAAGAAGATGCTGTTAACTATACCGTTTCCTTTAATGGAAAAGCTCGTTTTAATATGGAATTTCCAATTGATGCAACTTCAGAAACCATTCAAACAGCTGTATTAGCTGATGAACGCTCTGAAAAATGGATGGAAGGAAAGTCTGTTGTTAAAGTTATTGTCGTACCCAAAAAAATTATCAATATTGTTGTTAAATAACATCTATGCAAATAGCAAAACCAACTAAAGTGGAAGTAATGAGGGAATTGAAAGATTATTTCTTCATTACTATCGGTCTTGTCTGTTATTCTTTAGGATGGGCGGCATTTCTGATACCCTACCAGATAACTACAGGAGGAACTACGGGTATTGGTGCCATTATTTATTATTCCACAGGATTTCCTATCCAATGGTCATATTTTATCATCAATGCCTTCCTGATGACATTTGCCATTAAAATACTGGGTCCCAAATTCAGTATAAAGACAACTTATGCCATCTTTATGCTTACTTTTCTCTTATGGCTTTTCCAAGTACTTATAAACGGATCAAATGAAACTCCACCTCTCATACTTGGACCGGGACAAGACTTTATGGCCTGTTTGATAGGTGCAGCAATGTGTGGTATAGGATTGGGAGTCGTATTTAATTGTAACGGAAGCACTGGTGGAACAGATATCATCGCTGCTATCATCAATAAGTACCATGATATTACTCTTGGACGCATGATTATGGCTTGTGATGTTATCATCATCAGCTCCTGTTATTTTGTATTTTATGACTGGCGACGGGTTATTTTCGGTTTTGTTACTCTGTTTGTAATAGGGTTTGTCCTTGATTATATTGTTAACAGTGCACGTCAATCCGTACAGTTCTTTATTTTTTCAAAGGAATATGAGAAAATAGCAGACCGGATTACTAAAGAGACTCACCGCGGAGTGACCGTACTTGACGGAATGGGATGGTATAGTAAACACAATGTAAAAGTATTGGTAGTGCTAGCTTATAAACGTCAATCCGTAGATATATTCCGTTTAGTTAAAGATATAGACCCTAATGCTTTTATTTCCCAAAGTTCCGTAATTGGAGTTTACGGTGAAGGATTTGATAGAATAAAAATAAAATAACAAACATACAACAATAAATCATACTATCCATTATGAAAAGAAAATTTGTATTTGCTACAAACAACATCCATAAGTTAGAAGAAGTAAGTGCTATGTTATATAATAAAATAGAACTTCTTAGTTTAAAGGATATCAACTGTAAAGTAGATATTCCTGAAACTGCAGACACACTGGAAGGAAATGCTTTATTGAAAGCCCGATATATCTACAAAAACTATCAACTGAATTGTTTCGGAGATGATACGGGATTGGAAGTAGATGCCCTGAATGGAGCGCCAGGAGTTTATTCAGCCCGATATGCAGGAGAAGAGCATGATTCAGAAGCAAATATGAAAAAGCTATTAAAAGCTTTAGAAGGAATAGAAAATCGTAAAGCGCAATTCAGAACTGTTTTTGCTCTTATCCTAAATGGTAAGGAACATCTCTTCGAAGGTATTATAAAAGGAGAAATTATAAAAGTAAGAAAAGGCACTTCCGGTTTTGGATACGATCCTATTTTTGTTCCTGAAGGATATACACAAACTTTTGCAGAAATGGGTAACGAAATAAAAAACAAGATAAGCCATCGCGCACAGGCTACTCATAAACTATGTAAGTTCCTCGAAAGTATATAATAATTATAAAATAAATAAGCTCTTACAATATATCTAATTTAGTAAAGGCAAAAATCAATAAGCTAAGAATATAATTAGTTATTGTAAGAGCAAAAAAGATGATGTGTTAGCATTAAACAAACTATCTATCTAACCTCAACAGATTATCTATCCTGTCTCAACACACTATCTACTTCACTTCAACTAACCATGTCTTTTATTGAATTGCCTAACGAATAAACAGTAAAAGAGCAATATAACTTGAAAAGGGTTTAGTTTAGTTATTTATCAGCTCTCTATCTCCAACGTGCAGGATATATAGATCCAACGTACGGAAGATATATGTCCCATGCGCTGATAATAGAGTATGATAACATGGAAAGTAAGGAAAATAACCCCTAAATAACAGAATTTTAAAAAACAACGGTTTTTGCTTTCAGCCTCTGTATCCCTTTGTACATCGGCATTCCGGCTGAAAGCAAGGTTTCAGGTTGCTTTCAGCTTTCAGCCAAATCCTATCCAGAGGCCCTTCTCGGCCCGTTTTTAATGAATCGAAGTGCTTTCAGCCCAAATATGGTACTTTATACCTTAAAAAATAGCTAAAGCCCTAATTTTTCAGAAATATCCAACATTCTTTTTATAGGCTTTACCGCTTTTTCTGCAATCGCAGCATCCACCTTTATCTCAGGAGATTCATCTCTTAAGCAACTATAAAGCTTTTCAAGCGTATTTAAACGCATGTAACTACATTCATTGCATGCACAAGTACTATCGTTTGGAGGAGCCGGAATAAACGTCTTCTGCGGGCATTTCTTCTGCATCTCATGTAAGATACCAGATTCTGTAGCTACAATAAAGTTTTTATAATCACTATTCACTGCATATTTTAATAATGCAGCTGTGGAACCAACCACATCAGCCAACTTCAATACAACTCCTTTACATTCAGGATGAGCTAATACAGCAGCATCGGGATATTTATTTTTTAACTCAACAATCTTTTCTACAGAAAATTGTTCATGGACGTGACATGCACCATTCCATAACAACATATTCCGATTAGTAATAGAATTAATATAATTTCCCAAATTACGATCCGGTCCAAAAATAATCTTTTCATCCTTAGGAAAGCTTTCTACTATTTGCTTTGCATTGGTAGAAGTAACTACAACATCAGTCAATGCTTTTACAGCAGCTGTAGTATTTACATAAGATATAACCGTATACCCGGGATGATCCTTCACAAACCGTTCAAATTCATCAGCCGGGCAACTGTCAGCCAAAGAACAACCAGCTTCCATATCAGGTACCAAAACCTTTTTATCAGGACAGAGAATTTTAGCTGTTTCACCCATAAAATGAACACCACACATAACAATAATATCTGCTTCTGTCTTCGCAGCCCATTGTGCCAGTGCCAAGCTATCACCTACATAATCCGCTATATCTTGTATCTCACCTTTCTGGTAATAGTGACCTAAAATAATGGCATTCTTCTTCTTTTTTAAATCAGTTATAGCTTTTATTAGATTATTCATAATTATATATTTGATTTCTCTTTTAAATTTAAAAATCTTTTAATGGTAATGATAGTCGGTTAATAGTGTCGATAAATAAATGAGCTATTTTTTGGATATTAAGTTATTAGTATAGTTAAATACTTTACTCTTATCTCTATGAACAGCTAAATATTTATTTATTTATTGATAATAAGGCATATATGATATACTATTAACAGCTTGTTCATAATATGCAAAGTTAGTAACTTTATACTTATGAACTACTGAAAGATGGATGAAAAATGTGTTTACGTAACCTTTGAAAATTCTTCTTAACTTTTTTGGTATGTTCATTTTTTATGTTTATTGTAGCTTAGTTCCAATATTACAAGAATAGTTTTTAGAAATATGTCCCTTTAGTTTCGACAGCTTTTCAACGGTTGTTAACCGGGGTGTGAACAGAAAAAAGTATCTTTGTATTGCTTTGATAAGCTATTTATTTATTGTTAATTGTAAAAGACTGATTTATAAGCTTTATGATACGAAAGTTAAAGATAACTGAATTAAATCGCATTAGCGTAGAGGAGTTTAAAGAAGCTCAAAAGTTACCTTTGGTTATTATCTTGGATAATATTCGGAGTTTACACAATATAGGTTCTGTGTTTCGTACCTCTGATGCTTTCCGTATTGAATGCATTTACTTATGTGGCATTACTGCTACGCCTCCGCATACTGAAATGCATAAAACGGCTTTAGGAGCTGAATTGACTGTGGATTGGCAGTATGTTAATAACTCGGTTGAAGCTGTTGATAAGCTTAAAAAGGAAGGTTATATAGTTTATTCAGTAGAACAAGCTGAAGGTAGCATCATGCTGGATGAATTGACTTTAGATCGATCGAAGAAATATGCCGTAGTAATGGGTAATGAAGTTAAGGGGGTTCAACAGGAAGTTATTGATCATTCTGATGGATGTATTGAGATACCTCAATACGGAACAAAACACTCATTGAATGTATCAGTTACAGCTGGAATAGTAATTTGGGATTTATTTAAGAAATTGCACGATTGATACAATTGAATTAAAAAAGATGTTTTGTGCTATTTTATAATTGCCCGCTCTGCACTAATAAAATTATTCGTTCGGTTAGCTTATCTTCACCGGTTGGATCATATTCTTTTTTGAGGCTTGCACCGAATAACGAAGCAAAAGTTTGGTAGAATGCAGCCCTGAAAGGTCCCATAAATGCCTTTACCAATTCATAAGTCGTTTGATTATTTTGTCTATCAACCAGTTTGATAAGAAGTTTCCCCTGAGAGAAAGACAATTTTTTCATTCTTGGCATATATTGCTTTTTCAATCCCTTTTCAACTCGTTTAATGTGCTTTTGACGTTCTTTTTCGGTTGGTAAGGTTTGAAGATACTCATAAGTTTCGATAATAGCACGATTGACTTCATTTGATATGGGAAGTACTATTTTTACATCTCTTACCAGTTTATAGTATCTGTTCCATTCTTTTTGATTTTTAAATCTTAGTGGTTTGAATATATAAACGATCGGTAATTGTACGGAAGGAATGGTGTCACCATTGTAAACGCATGCAGGGACAAGATATTTTCCTACTTGCGTTTTTATTTCTTGTGCCCAGCATAGGGATGTGCAGAGAGAAAGAAATAAAACTATGGAGATAAACTTATGGCAGCGCATTTTCACCGGACAAAAATAAGGGTTTATCTTCATATTTTGTTTTATCTATTTCTTTTTCCTTGGTTCATTAACTTATTTAAAATATCTTCGCAATAAATAAACTTTATTAGATAGATGAAATTAGTTGAATTGGAAGTTTTTATAAGTATGCTGTTCATTACTTCTACATTAAGAGCTCAAAATAATAATAAAACGATATCTGCTTTCGAAGAATCTGCTGAACAATTGTCTATAAATGACGGAGAAGAAAATAAATGGGAAGATGAATTGGAAGAACTTTCCCATCGCCTGAAAGAGCCTTTTAATATAAATACAATAACTAAGCAACAACTGGAACAATTTCCTTTTTTGACAGATATACAAATAGAAAATATTATAGCTTATCTTTATATTCACGGACAAATGCAAACTGTTTATGAATTGCAGTTGGTAGAAGAAATGGATAAGCAAACTATCGATTTATTACTTCCTTTTATTTGTGTTCGTCCGGTAACTACTAAAGAAAAGTTCCCTAATCTGAATAAGATATTAAAATATGGCAAGTCTGAAGTTTTAACTCGTTTGGACGTTCCTTTTTATACCCGTGAAGGTTATCGAAAGACTTATCTGGGACCTTCCGTCTATCATTCTTTAAAATATTCTTTCCGTTATGGAGATTATTTACAGGCAGGAATAACAGGTGAAAAAGATGCCGGAGAACCATTCTTTGCATTGCATGAGCGAAAAGGATATGATTACTATTCGTTTTATTTATTGCTTCACCATTTGGGCAAGTTGAAAACGTTGGCAGTAGGTAACTATCGGTTAAGTTTCGGGCAGGGTTTGGTGATGAATACTAATTTCTGCTTGGGAAAAACATTCTCACTTTCTACTGTTGACAACCGAAGTAATGGAATTAAAAAACATGGCTCTACAGACGAATATAATTACTTCAAAGGAGCGGCTGCTACAGTTGAATTAACTCGTTCGCTCCAGTTTTCCGGATTTTATTCACGTCGTTCAATGGATGGGATAGTGAAAGAAGGGGCGATTACATCTATTTATAAAACGGGATTGCATCGTACGGAAAAAGAAGAAAACAAGCGGAATGTCTTCATTTTGAAGCTAATGGGTGGTAATTTATCTTATTATAAAAAGAATTTGGAGTGGGGGATTACCGGTATTTATTATTATTTTAATCATCCTTATGAACCCGAGAGAAGAACATATGCCAAATATGATCTTCATGGGAACTATTTTTATAATATTGGCTTCAATTATAAATATCATTGGAATCGTTTGACTCTTGCAGGGGAGGAAGCTATTGGCAAACAAGGTTATGCACTGATAAATCAATTGAAATATAGCGTATTAACAGGTTATCAACTATTGATTGTTCATAGATATTATGCTTATAATTATTGGGCCATGTTTGCCCGTTCTTTCGGAGAAAGCAGTACTCCGCAAAATGAGAATGGATGGTATTTTGGAGCGGAAATTAATCCCGTTTCACATTGGAAGTTTTTTGCTGCTATGGACTTATTTTCTTTTCCCTGGTGGAAATATCGTATCAGTAAACCTTCGCAAGGTGTGGATGGAGTACTTCAAGCTATTTATTCACCTAAATCTTCCTTGTCGATGTATTTAAGTTATCATTATAAACGTAAAGAAAGAGATGTCACAGGAACAGGAGGAGAAATAACTTTACCGATTTTTCATCATCAAATAAGATATAGACTGACATCTGTTTTTAAAAATTATTCACTACGTACCACAATGGATTATAATCATTTTCATTCACAGAGGCAGAAAGGGAGTCAGGGGTACCAAATTACCCAGTGCTTTGCCCATACATTTTCTTCTTTTCCTATAATAGCTTCTTTGCAGGGGACTTATTTTCATACGGATGATTATGATTCCCGCATATATGCATCCGAAAAAGGATTGATTTATAGTTTTTATACTCCTTCTTTTTATGGGAGAGGCATGCGCTTTTCGACTTGTTTGCGTTATGATTTGAATAAAGTGGTTATGTTTCTTCTAAAGTTGGGCGAGACAATTTATCAGGATCGAAAAACTATTGGTTCGGGCAATGATTTGATACAAGGCAACAAAAAAGCAGACTTGCAAATGCAGTTTAGACTGAAGTTTTAGCTAACTTTGTAATGTCGTACGTATTGATGATATATTCCTTTCGTATTCAATTTGTTTAATATGTTGCTAAAATTATAAATATGACTGTTATTTATCCGTCTCCCATTTTTGGACCCATTCATTCCCGTCGTTTAGGAGTTTCTTTAGGAATTAATTTGTTACCGGCAGATGGTAAGTTGTGTTCATTTGATTGTATTTATTGTGAATGTGGCTTTAACGCGGACCATCGTGCTAAAAGTCCTCTTCCTACGCGTGAAGAAGTACATATCGCTTTAGAAGCTAAATTGCAAGAGATGCAACAAAGTGGTCCTAAACCTGATGTTTTGACTTTTGCAGGAAATGGAGAGCCTACTTCACATCCGCATTTTGCCGAAATAATAGATGATACTTTAAAACTTCGTGATCAATACTTTCCAAATGCCAAAGTTAGTGTGCTGAGTAATTCTACCTTTATTCATCGTCCGGCTGTTTTTGATGCTCTAAATCGCATAGACAATAATATTTTAAAGCTTGATACGGTAAATGAAGCATATATCAATGTTATTAATCGCCCTTCCGGAGCATATTCGGTCGATAAGATTATTGAGGGAATGAAGGCTTTTAAGGGGAATTGTATTATTCAAACCATGTTTATGAAGGGTACTTACTTAGGAAAGGAAGTGGATAATACTTCCGATAATTATGTGTTTCCCTGGTTGAAAGCAGTTAAAGAAATAGCTCCAAGGCAGGTGATGGTTTATACTATTGACCGTGAAACACCGGATCATGATTTGCAAAAAGCCACGCATGAAGAACTCAATCGTATTGTAGCCTTGGTGAAAGAAATGGGAATATCGGCGAGTGCATCTTATTAGGGTAGGGTATTTAAATAATGGATAGTGTTTTATGAAGACAATTGAAGAAATAGCAGCAATATATAGGGAGAGATCAATTGAAGGAGAAAAAGCTGTTGGTGAGGTAAAAAAGAAAATATACCGCATAGGGAGTTTGAGATTGATATTATTTGTTCTTGGAGTAGGAGGAATAATTTATTTCTGGTCGGAAGGTTGGGGGATATTATCAATTATTGCGGCAGTAACATTACTGCCTTTTATTCTTTTTATAAAATATCATAATAAGCTGTTTTTGCAGAAAGATTATCTGGAAAAGAAAATAGAAATAAATAAGCAAGAGCTTGCCGCATTGAATTATGATATATCCTCGTTTGAAGATGGAGTGGAGTTCTCAAATCCGACTCATTTATATAGTTATGATCTTGACCTTTTCGGTCCACATTCTTTTTTTCAATCTATAAACCGTACTTGCACTCAAGTTGGAAAAAATAGATTGGGCTCTTGGTTGGATAAGCATTTGGTAGATAAAGAGCAGATTAAAGAACGTCAGCATGCTATACATGAACTAATGCCGGAATTACAATTTCGTCAGGAATTCCGGATTACCGGATTATTGTATAAAGGTAAATCAACTGATGAAGAAAAACTGAGAACGTGGGCCGATGTTCCCAGTATGTACCATCGAAAGAAAATATTACATGTACTTCCGTATTTAGTGGGAATGATAAATGCATGTTGTATTGTATTATGTATTCTTGGTTTTTTGCCGGTCAGCATTTATGGTATAATTTGGGCTTGTTTAGTAACTGCCAGTTTCGGTTTTACCGGAAAGATAACAAAAATACAGGCAAATTATGGTAAAAAATTAAAGATTCTGGCTACTTATGCCAAACTGCTCCAGCTAATAGAAAAGCAACCGATGCAGTGTAAAGTACTGAATAATATAAAAGTCGGGATGGAGAGTGGGGGAGAAAAAGCGTCTTTATCGATACGGCATTTAAATGACTTAATGAATGAATTGGACCAGCGTAATAATATCTTTATTTATGTCATTCTTAATGGATTGTTTTTCTGGGAACTTCGTCAGATTATAAAGATTGAAGCGTGGAAAGAGCAATATGCTTCACAATTACCTTCATGGTTGTCTGCTATTGGAGAGATGGATGCTTACTGCTCTTTGGCAACATTTGCATACAATCATCCCGATTACATTTATCCCACGATCAAAAAAGATTCTTTCTGTTATCGGGCGGTAGCTCTTGGCCATCCTCTAATGCATCGGGATAAGTGTGTTCGTAATGATATTGATATTTCCGAATCCCCTTCTTTTATTATCATCACCGGTGCTAATATGGCTGGTAAAAGCACCTATCTTCGTACTGTCGGAATAAATAGTCTGTTGGCATACATAGGTGCCCCCGTTTGTGCTCATCAAATGGAAATATCCCCGGTAAACCTTGTTACAAGCTTGCGGACAAGTGATTCTTTAAACGATAATGAATCCTATTTCTTTGCTGAACTTAAACGATTGAAACTCATTATTGACAAATTACAATCGGGTGAAAAGCTTTTCGTTATCCTTGATGAAATATTGAAAGGCACTAATTCCATAGATAAGCAGAAAGGATCCATAGCTCTTTTGAAACAGTTTATTCATTTAAAAGCTAATGGTATTATTGCTACTCATGATTTGAAGCTTGGTTCGTTGGCTGATATATATCCTGATCATATTCGCAACAATTGTTTTGAAGCCGATATCACCAATGATGAACTGACATTCTCCTATCGCTTAAGGGAAGGTATCGCTCAGAATATGAACGCTTGTTTCTTAATGAAAAAGATGGGAATAGCCATGACTGATTAATTTAATAATTCTTCTGCTCTTAATAAGGCAACATTGATGTTGGGACAGATGTTTTTCTCACCTAATAATTCATAAAAGCCCGATTTTACAAGCGTGTTATGCACTTTTTCATTTACACCAGACAAGACGATTGTGATCTTTTCCCGCTGCGACATCTGACAGAGATTTGTCAGATTGTGAATACCCGTGGAATCAATAAAGGGAACTTTACGCATTCGGATAATACGTACTTTGGGGCGGTCGCCCAATTGCGACATGGTTTCTTCAAATTTAGTAGCGATGCCAAAAAAGTAAGGGCCGTCAATTTCGTATACCTCCACTTTGGAGGGAATGATCAAATGTTCTTCATGTACTGCTATATCCAGTTCTTTATTAGGATCTATTTCATCTTTAATGACTGAAATTTCCGTGGTTTCCATTACACGGCGGATAAAGAGTATGCAAGCTATGATTAACCCTATTTCAATAGCTATGGTCAGGTCGAATATAACAGTCAGAAAGAAGGTAATTAAGAGTACGCTAACGTCCGATTTGGGACTTTTTAATAATGCCTTGAATGTACGCCAGCCGCTCATGTTGTAAGATACCACGACTAAAACTCCTGCCAAACAGGCCATGGGAATATATTGCGCAAGTGGCATAAAAAATAGTAAAATGAGGAATAAAACAATTGCATGTATTATACCCGCTACCGGAGATTTTCCTCCGTTATTAATATTTGTCATGGTGCGGGCAATGGCTCCCGTGGCCGGAATGCCGCCGAAAAGGGGAGTGGTGAGGTTTGCTATTCCCTGAGCTATTAGTTCTGTATTTGAATTGTGTTTGTCACCAATGACTCCATCTGCCACTGTAGCTGAAAGCAATGATTCAATAGCTCCCAATATGGCAATGGTAACTGCTACCGGAAACAGATTTTTGATAGCTTCCCAGTTTAGGGTCGGTATTGTGGCATCCGGCAGTTTTGCTTTTATGCTAAAACGGTCTCCTATGGTGTCAATGCAGTTGATTCCGTAATAAGTTTTCAATAAATAGACTGCGATTGTCACTACTATGATGGCAATAAGTGATCCTGGAATTTTTTTGATGAATTTAGGAGTAATTGCAATGATGAACACACTTATTATACTTGTTAGCGTGTTCCACCAATTTATAGTGTCGAAGTGGTGAAAATAGGTCATCCATTTCCTTAAAAAGTCTCCCGGTAGTTTTTCTTTTCCAAAACTAAGGCCGAATATATCGGCAACTTGTGTTGTAAAGATAGTCACTGCAATTCCACTTGTGAAGCCTACAATAATGGGATATGGAATAAATTTGATTACAGCTCCTAATTTAAACAGACCTAATAAAATCAATATTACTCCCGCCATGAGGGTAGCTACAATTAATCCTTCCTCACCATATTGCTGAATGATGCCATATACAATGACAATAAAAGCCCCTGTAGGACCGCCTATTTGTATCTTACTTCCTCCTAGTAGAGAAATAATAAAGCCTGCAATTATAGCTGTAATTATGCCTTTTTCCGGAGATACTCCTGATGCAATGCCAAATGCAATAGCAAGGGGAAGGGCAACGATACCTACAATTAAACCGGCCATTAAATCTGCTACAAACAGTTCTTTTGAATAGTTTTTTAAAGCTGTATATAATTTAGGTTTAAAATCAATTGTTTTCATACAAATATGTTTGTGTTTTATTTCTTTGTTCTTAAAGGGTGCAAAATTAGATAAATATATGATAACAATAAGATTTTTGGATGTGATTTATTCACATAACTTCTCTTTGCTATAATTAGGAAGAATTAAATCTGCAACTGTGGTATATATTTCTTATCTTTGTGTTGCTGATAAATAAGGAGATTCAAATCATTACGTAATTTACTAATTAAAATCAGAAAAGATTATGAGCAAAAGCATTAAAGGAACTCAGACAGAAAAAAATCTGTTAACTTCGTTTGCCGGAGAGTCACAAGCGAGGATGCGTTACACTTATTTTGCAAGTGTCGCTAAAAAAGAAGGTTATGAACAAATCTCTGCTATTTTCACGGAAACCGCCGATCAGGAAAAAGAACATGCAAAACGTATGTTTAAGTATTTAGAAGGTGGTATGGCTGAAATTACTGCCAGTTATCCTGCTGGTATTATTGGTAGTACCTTAGAGAATCTGCAGGCTGCTGCTGCCGGAGAACATGCTGAATGGTCTCACGATTATCCTCATTTTGCCGATGTTGCTGCAGAAGAAGGCTTTCCTTCTATCGCAGCAATGTATCGTAATATTTCTATTGCAGAAAAAGGGCATGAAGAAAGATACCTTGCATTTGTAAAGAACATAGAAACTGCTGCTGTATTTGCTAAAGAAGGTGAAGTTGTATGGCAGTGCCGTAATTGTGGATTTATTTATGTAGGTAAAGAAGCTCCTAAGGTATGTCCGGCATGTTTACACCCGCAAGCCTATTTTGAGGTAAAGAAAGAAAATTGGTAAGCTTGGCAAGGCAGAAAAAGAGGTGTGCCCATTTTGAATTACAATTCAAAATGGGATACATATTATTGGCCATTTTGGTAAGGAGTTCGGTATTGTACCGGGCTCTTTGCTTTTAATTTTGATGAAGTGTGATACATTCACTCTCCTATTTTCTGAAAGTTTATTTTTCCCTTTATTCTTCATTCTCACAGTTGTAATATATTCTTCTCACATTTGTTGAGAATAAATATATGCTTAAATAAACAGGGAAGACGCATTAAATGAATTACTATATTGCATGTATCTTTCTCCTTGTATATACGGCATATATGAGTTATATCTTATTATACATGTCTGATAATTTATTATATTTGCATGCTTCAACATAATGTTAACATAAAAACAGGCTTATATATGAATATCTACTTGATGGTGTTGTCATAGGTGACAATGCTCTTGTGTTAAAATATGTGGAGGCACTTGCTTGGTATCTTGCTTATTCCAGTTTTTTAAGCATTCTTTAAAGAGAATAAGGACAATATCGAGGCAGAATACTTCATTCTGCTAGTGGCGGACGATTAATTAACGAAAGCATTGCTTATGTAAAAAGTCTTGATACATTTAGAATATGGTTTGGTGTTGATGTATGTTACCGACCGCCAAGATATTGTGGCCAAGATTCAGGAACAGATAGGTGCGGGTGAATATCCTGCTAAACGATAGCATATTCTAAGTTACTTTTACTTTGATACATATAAATTAAGTGAGAACATTTCGTGGCAAGAATAAAAAACGTATTTTTGTGAAACACTAAAAATGTACAAACACATGGATAATGTTTACTAACCGAATTTATCCAAATATCAAGGCTTTATGAGACATATTTTCCTTATAATCTGCTTGCTCTATGTTTATACTGTTGATGCCGTTAATTTTAAACACCTTGGCATGAAGGAGGGGCTTTCCCAATTTTCTGTGATGTCTATTTGTCAAGATGAATTGGGGCGTATGTGGTTCGGTACGGAGGAGGGGCTAAATATGTATGATGGGATTGGCATTCATTCTTTTAAACCCGGTGAGAAAGCTTTTTCAGGAGATCTGACTTCTTCATATTTACTGGGTAACATGAATTTCCCTATAGAGAGCGATGGAAAGGGAGGACTATACATTGTCTCTGATAACGCTTTGTTGCGTTATGATTTCCGGGATGAACAATTTGAATCTTTGGTTAAGAGTGGAGTAAGAAGTGTTTTTATTCATAAAGATAAAGGCGATGTATGGGTTGGAATCTCCGATTCGGTTTGCCGTTGGAATTCTGCAAAGCATATACCGGAATTACTTATGAACATCAAAGGTGAAACGATACAGAAGCTTTTCGTTGACTCCCGTAACTTCCTTTGGATTGGTACATGGAACGGATTGTATTGTTCTATTGACCGAAAACATATTAAACGGGTGATATCTGGAGAAAATATTGTTCAACTTTATGAGGATTCAAAGTCTAATCTTTGGGTGGCGACTCTGCAGAACGGCTTATTCAAGCTAGACAAGCACAATGGAATTCAGAAGTATATGCATATACCTGGAAATGCCAATAGTCTGGTGAGTGATCAAGTACGTGATTTTGTTGAAGACAATAAAGGCAATTTGTGGATAGGAACATTTGCCGGACTAAACCGTTATGACCAGAATAAAGGAACATTTACGTTATATCGGCAGGATTCAAAACCCGGTAGCTTGTTTCATTCTTCTGTTTTTTCCCTTTGTAAAGATCGACAGGGGAATATCTGGGTCGGTACTTATTACGGAGGCGTACATTTCTTTAATCCGGAAGCGGACATCTTTACCCTCTACTCTTCTGCTCCAGGGCGCAAGGACTGTTTAAGCTTTCCTTTTGTGGGTAAGATGGTTGAAGATTCTTCCCATAACCTCTGGATTTGTACGGAGGGGGGAGGACTTAATTTTTATGACCATACTACCGGTGAGTTTACCCATTTTCTTATGGGGAGTCGGCCTAATTCCATTGCTCACAATAACCTGAAAGGGATTTGTTACAGCAAAAGCCGGAACAAACTGTATATTGGCACACATATGGGTGGGTTGAGTATTTACGATATCACTCGGAAGACCTTTCAGAATTTGCGTCAGAGCAATCCGTCCTTGCATTCGCAGATAGGAGAGGTTATTAATCAGGTATACTTGTATCAGGATAAATATTTGTTCATACGCTCGCGCAGTGGCATTTTTAAGATGAATTTGAACAGTATGGAACTCACTCCCATCATTTATAAAGGTTCAATCTGCCGAGGCAGTAATTTTTTGATAGATTCCAGAGGACGTATCTGGATTGCCTGGGGGAGTATGATTATCCGCATCAATTTAAAGGACGACAAAGACGTTAAGACATTCCCGATAAAGGGAAAGAGGCTGGGGCATTTCTCCATTAATAAAATATTTGAGGACGAGGAAGGGCAACTGTTCTTCGGAACGGAGGGTGCAGGGCTGTTCGTCTTAAATCAGAAAACGGATACGTTTATCGGGTTTACCGCCGAAAAAGATTTCCTGCTTAGTAATTATTGTTATGACATTGTCCAGTCTCCCGAAGGTCACTTAATTATATCGAGTGATAAGGGACTCAGCTTTTTTGACCTTCGGCAAAAAACGTTCCGGGTCATTGAATTAGGTGGAGCTTTGCCTATTTCGGGCATTAATTACGGGTGCGGCATGCTGGTCTGTGGAAATGGTGAAATCTTTGTCGGAGGAGTGGACGGAGCCGTTTCATTCTTTGAGTCTGATTTTCCGGCAGCAAGCCGCGATTATCAGCTTTACTTTTCCGCCCTCTCAATCAATAATGAACAAGTACATCCCGAAAGAGAGAAAGGGATAATATCCGAGGCTATTCCTTACATTCATCAGTTAACATTAAAGTACAATCAAAACAACTTTATCTTGACTTTCACTTCAGACAACTATGTCAATATGATGAAACAAATCATTTATGAGTATCGCTTGGAGGGCTTTGACGATAAATGGGTTAAAGGAACCGGGAACAGCATTTCATATACTAACCTGAACCCCGGCAAATATACGCTGGTTGTACGGGAAAAGCAACTGGATCGCCAATCGGCTCCGCGCATCATCAAAATGGCAATTGTGATAAAACCGCCCCTCTGGGCTACTCCGCTGGCATATTTGTTTTATGTTATGGTTTGCCTATTAATCGTTTACCGGTTTTATCTTTACCAACGTTCTCGGTTGCGGGTGGTGACGACTTTAGAGTTCGAACGGAAAGAAAAGAAGAGGATCGAAGAACTGAATGAGGCTAAATTGCAGTTCTTCTCAAATATTTCACATGAGTTCCGCACGCCGTTAACCTTGATTATTGTCCAGATTGAAATGTTGTTGCATAAGAACGACTTTGCTCCCACGGTTTATAACCAGTTGCTCAAAGTCTATAAGAATGCCACCCGTTTGCGCGATCTGATCTCCGAACTTCTGACATTCCGTAAACTGGAACAAGGGCAAGTTCGGCTAAAAGTTGCAGAATACGATATAGTGGGCTTCCTACAGGAGATTTATGTTTCTTTCAGGGAACTGGCAAAAGAATCTTCAGTTGAGCTTCTTTTCCATTCTTCACAAACAGAGATCAGCTGTTGGTTTGACAAGGTGCAAATGCAGAAGGTATTCTACAATTTATTGTCGAACGCTTTTAAGTACACGGAAGCTAAAGGATGCATTGAGCTAACAGCTGGCTTGGAGAAAGACTACGTTGAAATAAGGGTGATAGACAACGGAATCGGCATACGTAAGGAAGAGCTGGATAGGATATTCGACCGGTTCTATCAGGTAGATAATAAAGAGAGCCCGTCTTCATTTACGGCAGGTACAGGCATTGGACTTTCGTTGTCGAAAAATATAGTGGAACTCCACCACGGCAGTATATCGGTGGAGAGTATGCCTGATTATGGCAGTATTTTTACTGTTCGCATTCCTAAGAATAGAAATGCTTATTCTGAAATGGAACTTGCCGGTAAAGTTAACGTAGAGCGTGCAATAAATCCGGAATATTTTTCTGAAGAAATGACTTTAGTTGAAGAAGACGGGAAAAATAACTTTACGGAAGAAGGCGGAGAAAGACCACATATCCTGATTGTAGAAGATAATGAAGAGTTACTGATGTTACTTGTGTCACTCTTTGCCCCGGTTTACCAGGTTACGGTCGCTCGGAACGGTAAAGAGGGGTTGCAGGTTGTCTTGGAAAAGCATGAGGATATTGATATTGTTTTGAGCGACATTCGTATGCCTGTGATGTCCGGTACTGAAATGTGCCTGCAACTGAAGAGTAATTTTGATGTTTGTCACATCCCGGTGGTGCTACTTACTGCATTTGCCTCTGCTGAACAAAATAGAGAAGGGCTGCAGCGTGGGGCGGATGACTATATTGAAAAACCTTTCAATGTAGAGTTGCTAGTTATCCGATGTAATAATCTGGTTCGTAATCGTAAAATGTTGCGTGAGAAGTTTACTTCCCAGCGTGATTTTAACGCAAACCTATTAGCAACCAATTCTATCGATCAACATTTTTTAAATGAGGTAAAACGCATCCTTGACCAGAGTTTAGATAAAACAGAATTTAGTGTGAATGATCTGGCTAAAGAAATAGGGGTAAGTCGCAGCTCTTTATTTGCCAAATTCAAATCATTGGTAGGGATGACTCCTAATGACTTTATACTCCAATATAAGTTGAAGCAGGCGTGTATTTTGTTAAAATCAAATTCGGAATTGACCATTGCCGATATTGCCTACCAGTTGGGATTCTCCTCGCCTCATTATTTCAGCCGTTGTTTCAAGGCGCAATTTAATGTGACTCCTGCCGGTTACCGGAAGAATGATGCTTGAGTGCGCGGGACAGACGTTTTTATACCTTTTTATGGATGATTTTATTATTGGCGTAGAGCTGTTCAGCCTATCTTTGTATTCTTGGAGTTGGAAATTAAATTTAATTACTTATTAAATTTTTACGTAATGAATATAAATGTTAGTAAAACTATGCTTGTGCCCGTCTTGTGTTTTTTCTGCACAGACTTATTCTCCTGGAATGCCGGAATCCCGGCACATAATGGAGCTTCGGACAGGGAGTATTGGAGCGGACTATTGTATAAGATCGCAGAGCCGGTGCTCAGCAACATGAGTCGTGGCGAATTGCAACGGAACATGGCGATGGAATACAGTCCCACATGGGATGGGCGTAACAAGAAAGTGGCGTATATGGAAGCTTTCGGGCGTCTTATGGCGGGGGTAGCTCCATGGCTGAATTTGCCGGATGACAGCACACAGGAAGGACGGAAGCGGGCGCTGGTCAGACAGTGGGCACTGAAGAGCTACGCCAATGCGGTGGATCCTGACAGTCCCGATTATCTATTGTGGGATGGGCCGTCGCAGACCTTAGTGGATGCGGCGTATATTGCCGAAAGCTTCCTGCGTGCTCCGGTGCTGTGGCAATCATTGGGTAAGATGACACAGGAGCGTTACGTCAAGGAATTCAAGGGGCAACGGGAGATTGTCCCGGCATACAATAACTGGCTTTTGTTCCGGGCTACCATTGAAGCTTTCCTGCTCAGCATTGATGAAGAATATGACGGATATGCCCTCCGGGTTGCAAGCCAGAAGATAAACGAGTGGTATCTGAGCGACGGATGGTACTCCGACGGTCCTGAATATTCGTTGGATTATTACAATAGCTATGTCATACATCCCATGTTACTCGATGTACTGGAGGCCATGGAGGCAAAGGGTATTAATGTACCTATAAAATCTGAGCTGGCACTCCGCCGCATGCAACGCTTCAACGTGTTGCTGGAAAGGTTGATTTCGCCTGAAGGGACATTTCCGGCTATTGGTCGTTCGGCTACTTACCGCATGGGGGCGTTCCAGACTCTCGCACTTGCTGCCTGGAAGTACGGGGTACCTGCAACCCTGACAAACGGACAGGTGAGGAATGGACTTACCACCGTAATGAAAAACATGTTTGCCGTGAAGGGCAACTTCGGCAAGGAAGGTTTTCTACAATTAGGTTTCGTAGGACACCAACCTGATTTGGCTGATTATTATACCAATAATGGGAGTTTGTATATGACGGCTTTGGTATTCTTGCCACTCGGTTTGCCGGCCGACCACCCTTTTTGGACAGAGACTGCCAGCGATTGGACACAGCGTAAAGCATGGAGTAGTAAACCATTCTCTAAAGATTATCACGAATCGGTTCAGCGATAGGATTTGTATTTAAAGGAGGAAAGCAACTTGCCATTCTCAAGACTTATGACGTAATTTATGCAGTACCTAAAGTGCTGTTTTTAATTTACTTATTGTATTAGTCCGTACCTTCGGTCCTATTACAAAATTGGCGTTTACGTTGCGTGCCGTTTCCAATTCAGGGATTTTGTTTGTCAGTCCGTGGTAACGGTATTGTTCACCAGCCATGCTTCCAATTGATACTTGATTGTTATAATAAGTGAAGTTGTCATTTACAGATGTAAAGGTAATAGTTTTTTTAACACTGGTAAAGCTATGAAGTGTTTTTGGGGATTTTATATTGTAGTGTACCGATATAAAAATGTCTGTATGCACCGAGTAATAATGGTTCATTTACGGTATATAAATGTGGTGTGACAGTATAAAAAAACACCTGCACACTTGGGAAGAGTGCACAGGCGGTGGGGGGGTGTCAAGTTAAAGCTTTAGTATTCCCATCCCGGTGTAGGGGTCAGGTTCTTGTTGAGCTCGATTTCACTCTTGGGAACGGGCCATGTGTACCATTGGTCACCTATCCAGTCGTAGGTAGTACCTCCAGTCGATTCGTTGCCGCCCCAGGCATGTTGAGCTACTTTTTCGCTGAACTTGGTCTCTTTCAGCGTGCGCCAACGCATCTCATCGAAGAAATTGACACCTTCGCTCACAAGCTCACGACGGCGTTCGTCGCGTACATAGTTGCGTGCCGAGGTTTGGTCGGTGAAGCTGACATCGGGAGTGGGGATGCCCACACGGTCGCGTACCTCTTTCACCTTAGCTTTGGCACCACTCAGGTCGTTCTTCTCAATCAGCGCTTCCGCCCACATCAGCAATACGTCTGCGTAGCGGATGAGCGGCTCATCAATCGGGTTATCCGTACGGTGCTGGTATTCTAGCCCTTCACCTACGAACTTGCGTATGATGTACTTGAACTCTGCATTGGCATTGCACATGCCTGTGGCATAGTAATTGGCAGGCAGATTCGGGTTGGCATTAGGTTCGGCGGCAGGTTGGTTATAGTAGTTTTTGCCTACAGTCGGGAAGCGGTAAGTATAATAGCCCGCTTCGGTGCGGGTATTGTTCACGCCAAGGAAGTTGGCATAAGGCGTCACTACGTTATAGGCAAGGCGTGGATCTCGCTTGGCGTAGGCTGCCTTCAAGCGTGCTTCGTTGCCTTCGGGCAGGTAAAGTGCCTGTATGTTAGCTGGTAACTTTTTGAGTTCGGCATCAACAGCAGTAGTCACCGTGCTGTGTATCTCCTTGCCATTGAGTAACTTGTCACGGAAAAAGAATACCTTACGGTACACTTTGCCGTCCGCTTGCTCCCGAGCGAGCACCTGTGCATATTCGGGGATGTAGTCTTCCCAAGCAAATTTCTTCACTGTGCTACCATCCACCGTTTCGTAGAGGTTCACCAGTGCGGGTGTTATTTGTAAGTCAGTCCAGCATCCGGAACCGTCAACCGCACCTTGATTCCATGCTGCGCAATACTTCTGGTACTTGTTGCCGTAGTCCGTGGGATCTTCGATATATTGCAGACTGAATACCATTTCTTCGCAACGCTCGTTGGCTTCCTTAAACAGTTGTTTATAGTCGCCAAACAGCTTGTATCCGCATTGACCCACCTTGTCGAAGTCCGCAACAGCCTTGTCGTAGTCTTTTGTAATGAGATACGCTTTGCCACGCAGGGCATAAGCTGCACCTTTGCTGACGCGTCCTTCGCCGCCAATCTGGTTATCCGGCAGGTTGGGTTCATCAATGGCGTCTGTCAAGTCTTTGATTACCTGTGCCCACACTTCGGCCTCGCTACTTTGCCCCTTGTTACAGTCTGCCGGATCGACAGGTTCGGTGTAGAGAGGTACGCCTAGTCCGCCGTTTCCAAAGAGAATATTCAGGCGATCATAGAAGAACGCCCGTAGCACTTTGCATTCAGCTGTTAGCCGCGCTTTCTTCTTCTCATCTATTGGCGCACTGGGGATACCTGCAATGGCTGCGTTGGCGCGGTGTACGCCGTCGTAGCACCATTGCCATGTTTTCAGGAAGAAGCTGTTTGAGGGGTTCACCGATTTGGTACAGAGATTTTGCATGCCATATTCACCCTGCCCTGTCATGCCTAAGGCTTCGTAGCCGTAGTAGCCTATCATAGTGCTTGCGCCAATAAAACCATCGGAAGAGAAGGGGTTACGCAGCGAGTAATATACACCGATGACACCTTGGTCAACGCTTTCTTCTGTTGTCCACATTGTTCCGCTAGAGAGTTGGTTGGTCGGCGCAGTGTTCAATATTTCCGTGCATGCCATCGTAGCGCTCAACACGGTTGCTATAGCCAATAATTTAACTATTTTCTTCATGTTCGTCTTCATTTAAAAGGTTACAGATATACCGCCCGAGAATAATTTTGCAATCGGGTAAACAATCAGTGAACTACCTAATTCGGGATCTACTCCGGGGAAGTCGCCCGACTTGAAAGTCAGGAGGTTTTCACCAGATACGAATACACGCACGTTGCTGATTTTTGCCGGAGCTATCCACTTCTTGGGTAGGGTATAGCCTATTTGTAGCGATTTCAACTTGAGGTACGACGTGTTGTAGAGGTAGAAGGTGCTCGACGGGGTATGATCACCCGATGTCAGCAGACGTGGATATTTGGCGTAGATGCTAGCATTAGCGTCCTGGGCGGGATCATAGGTTGTTCCGGTAAGGGTAGTACCATCTGCGGCATAAGTAATACCTGCGTGAGCTGCAGCCGCGTCGTAAAAATAGTACTTGCTCCATGCATCACCGGGTAGTCCGTCACCCACGTTGGTAATTATGGAACCGTTGGCGCCTTTCGAGTTGATATAGTGGTATGATCCGAAGCGTCCCGACCAGAGCATGCTAAGGTCAAAGCCGCGCCATTCGGCTGTAAGGTTGATGCCGAGGGTGTATTTAGGCACACTACTCTTACCGGTAAATTCGCGATCATCGTCATTGCCATATTTACCGTCACCGTTCAGGTCTGCCATAATCAGGTCACCATACCAAAGATTGGAGCCGCCGGAACCTATTACTTTAAGGTTATTATTGAACGTATATCCGGCTTGTAACATGGCACTTACCCAGTCGAGATCGGCTTTGGTACGTATCATACCGTCTTTCGGCCCTCCTTTGGGATTTACCGTCCCGTCTCTGTTGAAGTAAGTCCCGCTTCCCTGGTATGGACGACGCAGGAAATATTCGTCTATCATGTGCTCTTCCACGCGGCGGGTATTGCTTCCGGTAGATACGTCGGCAAGATTGGTATATCGCCATGTTCCGTTGCCCCAGATGTCTTTGGTACTCTCGTCCAGCTCATAATTCAGTGCACCCTTGAAACTCGTCACTTTGTTGGTATTATAGGTCAGGTTAGCACTAATGCCGTAGCGGAAGTCACCTATCTTGTCGTTCCAGCCGAGAGACAGTTCAATACCTTGGTTGGTCATGGTTGCCGTATTGGACATCGGTGCGCTGATGGTTCCCATAGTTTTGTAGATGATGGAATTGGCAAGGATATCCGACGTCTTGCGTGAATACAGGTCGATTTCGGTAGTCAGGCGTTGGTTCAGGAAAGCCGCTTCGAAGCCCACGTTGTAGGTGGTCAGCTTCTCCCATGACAGGGCGTAGTTCTGGATGGACGACTGTATCAGCCCGTTCTGCACCTGCTCGTTGAACACATTGTTCACCTTCTTATATAAGGCCTGCCAATCGTAATTGCCACCCACGGTGTTTCCCAACGAACCGTAGGATGCACGTAACTTCAGGTAATCGATGGCGTTCTTTAGCGGTTGGAAGAATGGTTCTTCGCTAACGCGCCACCCAATGGAAAACGATGGAAAAAGATTGCCACGGTGTCCCGGTGCAAACTTCGATGAGGCATCCGAACGGAAATTTGCCTCGAGCAGGTACTTACCATCATAGGCATAATTGGCCCGTCCGAAGTAGGAGATCATGGCGTATTCGGATTTTGCACTTCCATCAATGGATAACATTTCGGCGGCTGAAGTGATATCTGTCACACTCCAGTCTATCAGCCCTTTCTTTTCAGCACTGAATCCACTGTTCTCGGAACGGTACTGCTCATAGCCAAGGAAGCCGCTTACATCGTGTTTTCCGAAAGTGTTGTTATAGCGGAGCAGGAGGTCGGCTGTGTAGCTGTTCGAGCCGTAGGAATAGCGGTAGCTTGTGGCTTGGTCGAGTACACCAATACCTTCTTTCGGGGTATCAAAGCTTTCGCGGAAACTGTAGCGCGGTGTGTTCTGCGAGTAATGCTCGTCTTCGCGGTTATATTGGCTGTAATTGAACTTGGCTTCGGCGACAAGACCTTTCAGCGGCAGGTCGATGTTGGTATACCACGTGGTGTTGATGCGCTGGTAGTCGTTCCGTCCTCCCGTACGCGCCACCATCTCCAGAATGTTGTCTTTATTAGTTGTATTGGGATCTTCACTGGCGCCATATAAGCCATTATAAATAGGTGTCTGTCCCGGCCATGCCTGAAGCAAATAGGTCATATCGGTGCTACCCGGATCCTTAAACTCCTTTGTGGCATAAGTCTGCGTACCGAAGGTGATAATATTGGCAATTTTGGTTTCCACGTTGGCGCGGATGTTGAAGCGTTGCATTCCGGTATTGTCCAGCGTTCCCGGATTGTTTTGGTAGCCGAGCGAAAGCAGGTAGTTGCTTGTCTTGCTACCACCGGATACGCTGACGCCGTACTTCTGGTAATATGAAGGCTGGAAGAGTATCTGTGCCCAGTCTGTGTTGGGATAGGCGAGCCAGTTGGGGATTTGTTGCTTGGTCACGGGATTGGTGTACGTTCCGTTGGGGTTTTTGTCCGCCTTGCGCCACTCGGCTATGGTTGATTCGCTATAGTCGGGGGTGGTGGTGGTGGGATTGGCATTCATCTTAGCGATGTTATGTAGTTCCATGAAGTCTGCCGTACTCGACATGAACTTAAGGTCGGTCACAGGCTTTTCCTGAGCATACATGGCGGTGAAAGTCACCTTAGGCGCTTCATCCCGTATCCCTTTCTTCGTGGTCACGAGGATGACACCGTTCGCGGCACGGGAGCCGTAGATGGCGGCAGCAGAAGCGTCTTTAAGGATGGTGATGCTTTCCACATCATCCGTGTTCAACGGAACCATGTCAGCTTGTACGCCGTCTACCAATACCAGTGGGTCGCTGTTATTGAATGAGCCAGTACCGCGTACCCTGATGGACATGCCTTCGCTTCCCGGGTTACCACTGCCCTGTGTTACGCGTATGCCGGGAGCCACACCTGCCAGTGTTTGCCCGAGATTCATTACCGGACGGTTGGCGATCTTCTCAGAGCCAATGGCGGCTACCGATCCGGTGAGGTTCACCTTTTTCTGCACGCCATAGCCGACAACCACCACTTCGTCCAGCAGTTCGGAATCTTCTTCCAGTTGCACAGTAGCTTTAGCACCGGATTTTGCAGTGATCTCCATGCTTTTGTAGCCAATGCTCGAAATAACAATCGTTGAGCCCAGTTTCACCTTGAACGAGTAGTTGCCATCGGTATCGGTAATGACGCCGTTCGTGGTTCCCTTTTCTAGCACCGAGGCGCCAATGAGTGGTTCGCCGTTGGACTTGTCCGTCACCGTACCTGTGGCGGTGAGCATGGTTTGCGCCTGAGTCGTACCGATATCGACGAACAAGAATGTTAAGCACATCAGTAGGAAGGCTGTTGCCCTCCTGCCTGTCATTTTGAAATTTAGATTTCTCATATTACAAAATTTAAAATTAATAGAGTTGATAATATTATAGGTAAGTTTAGCTCTTAGAGTACAATTTGTTGCCAAACACCTCCTTCTTATACTTCTTTTCCGGGGAACAGATTTCTCTGATTTTTGGTGCACATGTCTCGAGTTAAAAAGAAGTATCAAGCTGTTTTATTTGTCTTTGATTTGGACAATGTCACCCTTTCGGGTCGACAGTTCAATCAGCCCTGTTTGTCGGTTAAGCATTTTATACTTATATTCCGGGGCTCCTTCAATGGGAGAAATCGTAATGCCGTCTACATTCATTCCCGTTTGTATCTTGCAAACGCCTCCCGCTTCACTCTCTATTTGGACGAATGTTGTACGACCATTTTCCCGTACTGCGCTGATAAGGAAAGCTCCTTCCGCCCTAAAATTGATAAAGGAGAGATTCTTCCATGTTGCGGGAACGGCGGGAAACAAACGTATCTTACCACCCCACGATTGAAGATAAAGTTCCTGCATGCTGCACGCGGCTGCCAGAGGCGTTTCCACCACCGGACCGGATTCTTTGTAGAGTGTATTGGGCTGGATGTACCTTTTTAACAGTTCGTCCAGTTGCTTCACAGCCATTTCTCCATTGCCCATCAGGGCATAGATGGAAGATGAACCTGTGTAAGAGTAACCTTGCAATGCGCCTTTCATCCCTATCCAATGATTAAGGCTACGCTGGATGATATCCCTGTTTTCAGATTGTTCCCAACTGACGAGATGCAGGGGATAGATCATCAGCAAGTGTGAATAGTGGCGGTGGGAAGATTCCAGTTTCACGCCACGTCCTATCGTATAGCCTTCTTCCTTGTCTGCCGGATAGTCGGTAAGGTTTGCCAGCGTGGATTTCCAGGAATTCTGCAAAGGGTCCTTCAGTCTATACTCTTTATTTATAGATAGCAATGTTGTAAGTCCCCATCGTAGCAGGGAGAGGTCGTAGTTGCAATCCGCCGCCGGTTTATATTCGGGGGAAGCGGTGAGCGGAAGGTGCATTTTACCGTCTTCTCCTTGGTGTAACAGATGAAGATAGTAGGCTATACTCCGTTTCAATAACGGGTAGAATTTTTCAAGGAGCTCTTTTTCGTCAGCACGATACGTGCAGTATTGCCAATAGTAGAAGAGTACCCAAGTCAGGTTGCCCACTTCGTACTGGTTTGTCGGTGCGAGGTCCGGTCTCAATGGCGACACCAGGTTATAGGATGAACTGCGCCCCAGAGCGGAAGCATCTTTGCGCCATTCTTTCACGTCCACATTATCAATGAGGGACTGCTTATGGTCTTCCAATGCCTTCCATAAAGGTTCCGACATTTCCGCCCGGTTTGCCGTAAACAAGGGAGAGTAAGTGAGCTGTACATTCAAGTTCCACCAAATGGCAGGCCATGGGGTAGGATTAGTCCACGGCCCCTGTAAGTCAATGATGAACTTATCTGGACGGGTGAGACAAGCCAGTTTGTATTGCTGTCTCCAATAGAAACTTTCCAGCTTCCCATCGGGGAAACTGGCATAACTTGCCGCATAGTACTTGTGCCACCATTGCTTATGTTGTTTTTCAGCTCCTCCGGCTTTTTTTTTATATGTTTCAATGAGTGAATGGGCTTCTTCTATGGCGGCATGAATGTCGGTTTTGTAAGTAACCGTTGCCAGCGTACGCTGCATTTCGCCAATGTCGTATCTATGCCATGCCGTGACATATACCCAACCCGATAAGAGTTTCTGGATGGAGTAGTGGATATCTCTTTCGGTCAGGATTTCTACATGCGGGTTAGGTTTGTCCAGATAGTTTTGTGGGATGCTTGCACGAGTATAGGCGAAAGAGGTTCGTGGGCTTATAGCTACATCCGGCGACCACACCCACCGGAAATCCATTCCTGTACCTTCGGTTTTAGTATCTATTACGATAACTTCCCGGTTGGCATCCACGTAAGTCTTGAAAGAGATATTCCCCTTGTCCGTATCGAGTATGCCCTCTGTTGTAGCATCCCATAACGACAATCTCATGCTTTCCGAACGGACTTTTCCTGCAGGTATCAGCTTGAAGCAGCCGACGGGAAGCCGGGCTTCGTTGAACAGTGTTTCTGTTCCTCCACGGCGCTCCGTCACATCACTTCGTCCGATGTCCCAACGGTAGGAGCAGGAATCTTTATCCTTATAGATATTAACTCCGAGAAGCCCGTTGCCCATAATGGCACCTGAATAATAGTTCGGCTTTATCTCCTCCCATACCATATCGTGCTGAGAAAGAAACTGTACCCAGTCTATCTGGTTCGTTGAGATCTTCCTCTGGGCGAAGGAAGATAATGAGAGAGTTGCAAATAGTAAAAGAATGCCCGTTTTCGTCATATTCATTTGGATTTTAAGATTAAAGAATCTCCAGTTTGTGTTAAGCGTAAATCGATTACCCTTTGGCAAAAACCTTAGGGTGCTAAGGAGATTATTAATAGAGTATAACATAATATTAAATTTTATGCAAAATTAAGATTGTAAGGAATGACCGACCTATGCAAAAAGTCTAATTTATAGTATCAAAAAGTGCAAATCCGTATTTTTAATGCTTCCTTGTGAGGGTGCAGAGTGGATGCCGGAAAGGAGGATAATTCAGTATGCCAAATGCTCTTTTTTGTGCTTTATCTCCTGCGGTAGTACTCAGGGTCTATTTATGTTTAGAATCCCGTAATGGACGTTTTTCATAGTTATTATAGACGATTTCATCCATTCCGGAACGATGGCATATATATCTTTGTGACTCTAAAATTATAATGAATCATGAAGAATACATCGTTGTTTTACTTGTTGCTAATGTACTGTTTATCTGTACAAGCATACGAAAATAGGAATTTGCTGCAGAGGCAGGCAGGTCCTGATAAGTTGGAAAATATACTTATGACAGACAAACCATGGATACACTATCCTTTATATGCTGACCGTCGTGGGTGGGATTCGTTAACGTCAATTAATAAGGCTTATTACATACAATTTGGTGAGAAATACCTCAGTTATGACTGGAAGGTGGTAAAGGCTACTGACTATCTGGAATTTGCACGAAGTGGTAACCGGAGCAAGATGGAGAACATTTACAATAGCAACCTTAATGCCATATCCGCTCTTTTTATTGCAGAGATGGCTGAAGGCAAAGGCCGTTTTATCGACCAGTTGGCAAATGGTCTCTTCCATACGTGCGAAATGACTTCTTGGACAATATCTGCCCATCTGTCTTTGCAACTTGTACAAGGTTCCTTCCCAAAATTGAATGATCATGTCATTGATCTTGTTTCGGGGGACGTCGGAGCTATGTTTTCCTGGGTATATTATTTTCTGAATAAGGAGTTTGATAAATTGAATCCTCTTATTTCCTCACGGCTGTACGATGAAATAGAATCACGCATACTAACTCCGTATTTGAATGAAAGCCGCTTTTGGTGGATGGCGACCAATGTCACTGCTGACAAAGGATTTGTAAATAACTGGAATCCATGGTGTAATGCCAATGTCTTACAGTGCTTTCTTCTTGTGGAGAAAGACCGTAAACGGTTGGTTGAAGGAGTTTATAAAACGATGGTTTCAGTAGATAAATTCTTGAATTATAATCACGATGACGGTGCGTGTGAGGAAGGGCCTTCCTATTGGGGACATGCAGCAGGAAAAATGTATGATTACTTGCAATTACTCTATGATGCTACAGGTGGAGGCATTAATATATTCTCCGATCCAATGGTGAAAAATATGGGTGAGTACATTTCCCGTTCATACGTGGGAAACGGCTGGGTAGTGAACTTTGCGGATGCTTCGGCAAAAGGAGATTTCAACTATAGACTTATTTATCGCTATGGCAAGATGGTACATAGTATTGCTATGGAACAGTTTGCCTCCCTACTTAAGAGAGAGTATCCTAAACCGATATCAATCTCGCGTGACATGTACAGGGTATTGGCTGATTTGTCCTCCGATCCGGAAATAGATAAATACGCTCCTCTCCATGGAGTGAAACCTTTCATATGGTATCCTGAAACGGAATTCTGCTATATTCGTGAAGGGAAGCTGTTTTTGGCAGCGAAAGGGGGATATAATGACGAAAGTCACAATCATAACGATATCGGCACTTTTTCTTTGTATGTTGATGATGAACCTGTATTAATAGATGTTGGCGTAGGTACATACACCAAGAAAACGTTTAGTAATGAACGTTATAGCATATGGACCATGCAGAGTGATTATCATAATCTACCTGTAATAAATGGATTTTCTCAACGATATGGGAAGAAGTACCGGGCAACAAATATAAAACCGGATAAAAACGGCAATATGTTTTCACTGGATATCTCTAAAGCTTATCCGGCAGATGCCGGAATAAATAAATGGATACGCGGCTACAGACTTAATAAAGGTAATTTATGCATAACGGATACATTTGATATAAACAATGCCCGGGTACCGAACCGATTGAATTTTATGACTTGGGGGCAAGTGGATATCTCACAAGCGGGGGTTGTGGAAATCAGATTAAACAATAAGACTTGTCGGTTGTCATACGATAAGAATAATTTTGAACCGTCTTTGGAGAAGGTCGTTTTGGATGATTCCAGATTGTCTGATGTATGGGGGAATGAAGTTTTTAGAATATCACTGACCGCAAAAAAGACTGTGGATAGGGGGACATATAATATTATAATTAAAATATAGAGGGATGAAATTGAGAATTTTGAAAGTGTTTGTTCTTATCCAGCTTATTCCATTGATGATGGGAGCCCAGAATAAACAGAACGATGGTGTTGATTTTATAAAAGAGTGTACAGACTTCGCCGTGGGGCAGACAGATAAAATGCTGCAAGTGGTAGGCGACCCAACCGGTAAAAACTATCCGCGTACTATGGCGAAGGATGGAAGCCTTATTACTACAGGGAGGTATGAATGGACTTCCGGCTTTTTCCCGGGTTCCCTTTGGTATTTATATGAGTTAACAGGTGATGCGAAATGGAGAAATGAAGCGGAAAAGTGGACAATGTCTTTAAAGCGACTGAAAACATTCACCGGTCATCACGATTTAGGGTTTATGATGTATTGTAGTTTTGGCAATGCAGAGCGTTTGGCACCTGAACCACAATACAGGGATATTCTTGTGGAGAGTGCCAAATCTTTGTCTTCACGCTTCAATGAACATACACAAACAATAAAATCATGGAATTACAGAAAATCATGGAATGATACTACAGAATGGTTTTATCCGGTCATTATAGATAATATGATGAATTTGGAAATGCTTTTTTATGCTTCCAAGGTTTCCGGAGATAAGAGATACTACGATATTGCAGTAAAGCATGCCGAGTCTACTTTGAAGAATCATTTCAGGGAAGATTTCACAACTTACCATGTGGTTAATTATGATGCAACTACGGGGGAAGTCCTGAATAAGGCTACATGTCAGGGATATAGCGATAATTCCACATGGGCGAGAGGGCAGGCATGGGCCATTTATGGATTTACGATGGTTTATAGGGAAACTGGAGAAACCCGGTTCCTGAATGCTGCGGTAAAGGCAACTGCTGTCTATCTGAAGAATTTGCCGGAAGATCTTATTCCTGTGTGGGATTTTAATGCTGGGCAGGAGGGGTATACGCCCGAGGGTAAATCATATGCTGTGGAATTCCCTGGCAAAGAAATGCGCGATGCATCGGCGGCGGCCATCGTTTGTTCGGCACTGTTTGAGCTGGGGAAATTGACAGGTAATAATTCTTATATACGTGATGCTGTAAGAATGTTGCATAGTTTGGCTTCACCTGTTTATAGGGCCCAATTGGGTACAAATGCCGATTTTCTTTTAAAGCATAGTATAGGGAGTATCCCGCATAAATCGGAAATCGACAAACCGCTATCTTATGCCGATTATTATTTTTTGGAAGCACTAAGTAGATACAAGAATATTGTTGATTGATTATTCCTATATTTACCCTTAAATATATTTCTTTGTAGTCTTAAAAATGGATGTCATGAATAAGAAAACCTTTTCGTTCTTTCTGATGCTGATGATATTTGCTGTATTCACACCGAATGAAAGCTTGAGAGCGGCACCTCGCCGCCATAGTTTTGAAATAAAAGGTGGTCAGTTTGTATATGACGGTAAACCGATTCAAATTATTTCAGGAGAAATGCATTATGCCCGTATTCCACATCAATACTGGCGACATCGCTTGAAAATGTTGAAAGCCATGGGACTGAATGCTGTGGCAACTTATGTGTTCTGGAACTTTCATGAACTGGAACCGGGTCAGTGGGACTTTAGTGGAGACCGGAATCTGGGGGAGTATATCAAGATAGCCGGTGAAGAAGGGCTGATGGTGATACTTCGTCCGGGGCCGTACGTCTGTGCCGAATGGGAGTTCTGTGGCTATCCTTGGTGGTTGCAGAACGTAGAAGGTCTGGAGTTGCGACGGGACAATGAACCGTTTCTGAAATATACCCGGCTATATCTGAACCGGTTGTATCAGGAAGTCGGTAAACTGCAAATTACTAAAGGGGGGCCGATCATTATGGTACAGGCTGAAAATGAGTTCGGCTCTTATGTGGCGCAACGCAAGGACATTCCACTGGAAGAGCATCGAGCTTACAACGCAAAGATTGTGCAGCAACTAAAAGATGCCGGTTTCGACGTTCCGATGTTCACTTCGGACGGCAGTTGGCTATTTGAAGGTGGCTCTATAGCCGGTGCATTACCCACTGCCAACGGGGAAGGGAATATAGAGAATCTGAAGAAAGTCGTTAATCAGTACAACGGTGGGCAGGGGCCATATATGGTGGCCGAGTTCTATCCGGGCTGGCTTGCCCACTGGTGCGAGCCACACCCTCAGGTTAAAGCATCGGGAATTACACGTCAGACGGAAAAGTACCTCGTCGCTGGTGTTTCCTTCAACTTCTACATGGCGCATGGTGGAACGAATTTCGGCTTTACCAGTGGAGCTAACTACGATGGGAAACACGGCATACAGCCTGATTTGACCAGCTATGATTACGATGCGCCTATCAGTGAAGCAGGTTGGGTGACTCCAAAGTTCGACTCCATTCGTAACGTGATAAAGAGATATGTACGCTATCCTGTCCCCGATGCCCCTGCAGCAATACCGGTGATAGAAATTCCTTCTATCAAACTGGACAAAGTGGCCGACTTGTTTGCAATAACAGAAACTATGGAGCCGGTACAAGCTGATAAACCTAAGACCTTTGAAGAGCTCAACCAGGGGCATGGTTATGTGTTATATAAAAAACATTTCAACCAACCAATTGAAGGGGTACTTGAAATTAATGGTCTGCGTGACTATGCATTGATATATATAAACGGAGAAAAGGCTGGGGAATTGAACCGGTATTTCAACAACTATTCAATTCCTATAAATATTCCCTTTAACAGTACGCTGGAGATACTTGTGGAAAACATGGGACGGATAAACTATGGCTCCGAGATTATCCATAATCGTAAAGGCATTATAGGTAAGGTAAAGATCAATGATAACATTATCGAAGGCGAATGGGGAATGTACGGATTACCCATGGATAAGGTTCCTGTTTTGGATAAGATGCCCAGATTAATTGTCCATGATAATAATATGGAATCCGATGTTAAAGATCTTATCAGCAAACCTGTCATTTACAAGGGAACGTTCAATCTGACGGAGACCGGTGACACTTTTCTGGATATGGAAGATTGGGGTAAGGGCATTGTGTTTGTGAATGGCAGGAACATTGGCCGTTATTGGCATGTGGGTCCACAACAAACCTTATACCTGCCGGGTGTCTGGCTGAGAAAAGGTGGAAATGAAATTGTTATTTTCGAGCAGCAGAATGATAAGATACATACAAAAGTAAGGACAAAAAAGATTCCGGTATTGGCTAAACTGGAAGTGCTAGAATAAAGCAAACATTGTTTACGGTGTGTGAAATTAAAAAAGACTATAAAGAGGTTGTCCTTGATGTTCTATCTACATGTAGGATTAATACAGGCTCAAACTTCTGTCTTCAAGGCAGGCGGGGGGAATGGTACGTAGACTCTAATGGTATACTCTAGCAAAAGCAAATATTTTTAGAGAAAACATTGTTAATAAAGTCTAATAGTGTTTTTCTCTATTTGATATCGCTTTCATGTTTAATTAATAATATAGTATTATATTTACATCTTTATTTCATTTATCTCTGTTATCTCATTGTGAGTTTCTCTGTGCAAAGCATGCTCCCCCTACGAGAAAAGCCCTGTTCCTCGTAAAGAAGGCATACCTTGCTCTTAGAGGAGCGAGGTCTTTCTCTACGAGATTCTGTAGCTACAATAAAGTTTTTATGATCACTATTCACTGCATATTTTAATAATGCAGCTGTGGAACCAACCACATCAGGCTGGTATTATTGGTAGTACCTTAGAGAATTTGCAGGCTGCTGCTGCCGGAGAACATGCTGAATGGTCTCATGATTATCCTCATTTTGCAGATGTTGCTGCTGAAGAAGGCTTTCCTTCTATTGCAGCAATGTATCGTAATATTTCTATTGCAGAAAAAGGACATGAGGAGAGATACCTTGCATTTGTAAAGAACATAGAGACTGCTGCTGTGTTTGCTAAAGAAGGTGAAGTTGTATGGCAGTGTCGTAATTGTGGGTTTATTTATGTAGGTAAAGAAGCTCCTAAGGTATGTCCGGCATGTTTACACCCGCAAGCCTATTTTGAGGTAAAGAAAGAAAACTGGTAAGCTAACACAAGTGGACTAAAGGAGAAAAAGACCGGAAGAAAACTCCGGTCTTTTTTCATCATTATACTCCCTAAAGAGTCAGAGCTACGTATATATAAAGCCAATTTTTAAGGTAATACGATTGCTGATAAATCGATATACATCTTATCCAGAGTAATAGGACTAGTCAGTTCTGTTAGTTTACTAAAGTCATTTTCTTTGCCTATGTGGGTAATAATCCGACCGTCTGGTTTAATAGTACATTCTCCTTTGTCACTAAATGTGATGGCTTGTAATTTGGGATTTCCTACGGTGTCCACCAATTTATTATCATAGTATAAATAATAGGTTTCATTGGCTGGCCCTTTGAAAGTAGGATAAGCTGTTACAGCCACGTATTCTCCGCTTACAGGTTCTCCTGTAGTCCAATCAGTCACAGTGATAGGAGAAAGTTCCAATTGATTGCCAACTAAAGTCAGATAGTAACATCTGTTTCCGCCTAATGGCTTTGTTCCGTTACTGGTGATGGTAATAGTTTGCTTATAGGTAATAGGTTGGGATAGAGGAGTGGATTTTGTTAGAATCTGTACTATTGGGTCTTCTTGTGTTGATTCCGGTAAAATGAGTAAATACTCTAATGAGGTATCTGTTTGTTTTACTTTATAAGGAGTATATTCATCAGTACCCACTTTTACGGTTACTTTATCTATATCATTAGAGACGATGTCGCTGATGATAAAATCTAACATTGATCGTTTATGGTTTAAAGCGATATTCTGATTTGATGCATTTGTTATGATTTCATGCGCTATTTTTATTTTTTCCTTATATTTCACTAATAAGTCTTGAGCTAAAATGATATTTGCTGTGGACTGATCTTTCACGAGAGAAGCCGTATCTGCTGCATTTGGGTAAAGGAATAAATCAGCATAAGGATTTTTGTAATTGGGAAAGTAACGTTGCGGAGCTAGAATGTCTTTTTCCCAATATCCACCGGCGCTGTTATAATTACCTCCGGTAAAGCTACCATCCGTATAGCTGGTTGTTGCTACGCCACCGCCGCTAACAAAGCCATTATAAAGAGTGAAATCTAATTTCCAAGGCGTGGTACTCCAAGGTGTGGTACTACCAGTTCCTCTTGTTAAAATATTCATAGAGGTGGGATCAGATGCTGTATTAACAGAATATCCGGATACGGTAGCTCTTGTATTTGTTCCGGCCGTACTTCCCATCTCATTCATGCCTAATACAATACCTTTTATCGGAGTACTCTTACTGCTTTCGAGAATGGAGTCTTCTTTTTCACTGCACCCACTGCATCCTAAAGATAGAACAGTAAGAGCAGAGACTATATAAAAAAATCGTTTCATAATTATTACTGTTTTTTATTCTTCAAATAAATTAAAGTCTGTCCCGTGGGTGTCTTTAATTGTTGTAACACCACCTGTAAATAATGTACTTTTTAGACTGGTTGATATAGGCTGATAATAAAGTTTGGCATTATCCGTTATTTGCAATCCATTAGCGATGGTATATTGGTATCCTTGCCAGGTTGTTGCATTTTCACCTTTAATGTATCCTCCTTTTAAAAGTTGGGAAAGCGTGACAAGTTGGAGAGAACTTTCAATGCTATATATGTTTTCTGCTATCTTCTTGGGCATTTGAATAGGAATACCTACATAACCCTCTGATTGATTAAAACCATTTATGTAAATATTGGCAGTTAAGTCATATCCCTGCGGAGTAAGAGTGACCAGGTAATCAGTACTTTCTTGTAGGGTTATGTTGGTATTTCCCGGAATGTAGATTCCTCCTCTATAGTCCTTGGCTGTAGTGCCTTGGCTTCCTATGGTTGCCAGTCCTATCATATACCTATCTGTAGTACCAGGATTGATCTCAACGCCTGCCGGGAGTATCAGTTCTGCGCTTCCATCTGCTTTGCAATAAGCCCAAAAAGCTGTTTTTGTTTTTCCACTGCCTAAGTCAGCCTCTAATTCAACAATCAATTCTTTGATATATATTCCATTGGCATTCTGTCCTGCAATATGAAATGTCAAGCGGCTTTGCTCGTGAGTAAAAGAGAGAGGCACCGGTTCTGCTGTAGGAAGAATATTAAGAGTGTTTGCTTCTGCTTTCAGCCGGTCGGCCATTTGATAATCGCTGAACTTCCTTTGATCGGTGATGATGCCTTGATCTCGAACATCCTGACTTGGCCAGAGAGCCTTTAAACTTGTGACATAGGTATTGTCCAGCTTAAAGCGGAAATTCCCGGTGAAGATGTCAGAACTATTATAAGTGTAAGTGTATGGGTTTTGAGGCAATGTTCCCTGGTTAGTGGTGAGTTCTACCGATATTCTGTCTCCAACGTTGAAGAAACTGTTGGTAGAACGTGTAAGTATATCTTCACTTCTATTACCTACTGTAGGATAAAAAACAAGTGTTTTTTCCTTAGCTTCTATTGCGGGATTATTGTCGTTCTGACAAGCTGTGAACAGACTAATTCCCGTAATTGCTATAACTATATAGATTAATGATTTTATTTTCATATCCTTTTTTATTAGTTGTTCTCAACATAGAAAGGTGATTCCCAGATTAAGGTAGGGTAGATGGAGGGTTGGGTTCCCATATCTTTCCAAGAATCGTAATCTCCTAAACTCTCTTGAGTGGGCCATGTTGGCCATCCATCAGGAGTTTTGAGTACACCACCGTTAAACAATGGCCAACTTGAAGGCCATCCATTGGAAAATTTGGTCACTCCCGTAGTTACATCTTCTTTTTCTGTGTAGCACCCACTTATAGAAACTGTAACACCTGAAGGTAATCCGGTCGCTACATTGCAAAATCCGTTAGAAACGTCTTTACTTATTATAGTCGGTGGAGTGGTGCTTGTATCCTCTTCTTTCACATATCCGTGTATTGTAGTCAATGTGCCATAACTATTTGTGACAGATCCGGCGCTTACTAAACCACAGAAGCCGCCTACATGAACATTTTCATATTGTTGCTTCATTTCCTCACTTCCTGCATTTATGGCGATACCGGCAGATGGTGATGTCTGTGATACATAAGAATCTTTGATGGAGGCTTTTTGTTTTTGATTTCCCGCTGATCCACACAATCCTCCTGCGATTATATTTTCTCCATTTGCGGTGATTTGGGGATCCTCTATTTTGCAGCCGCGTATTGCACTTGTAGTGTTAGTGAAATCTTTCATCAAATCTTCTATTAGAGCCTCTTTTACTACATCGGAAAGTTCACTCGGAACTCCTCCAGCTACGATAGAGCGGATTTGATCAGCAGGAAGCGTAGGATTAACAATCCCACAAAGAGCACCTATGTAGCAAGTGTCTGTGAGTGCAGGATTGGTGAAATCAATTGTGATTTCTGGGGAATCAATATTAATATTTTTTAGTGTTGAATTTCCTATTATACTGCCAAATAATCCAAACCCTTGCTTTCCGGTTCCATCGTTGACATTTCCAGAAGGAGATGCGTTTATTTTTAATCCTTTAATAGCATGTCCTCCACCATCGTAAGTTCCATTATAGTATTTCTTCGGAGTCCAATTAAAGCCGGTTAAATTAATATCACATACTTGGTATGCGCTTCCTGCATTTTGTAATGTTTCGGCATCGTAAACCAAATTTTCGGAGGTAGGAACAAATATTTCGCCTGTATTCATATTATAACCATAACGATATACAATTCTTTGCCCAAAATCTATGGCTTCAGGAACTAATAAGGTTAATTCATTGCTTTGGAAGAGTAAATCTCCCTTTTCTATTTTGTTATCGTTGTGTTTATAACCGTCATGATGTTTGTCATCTATGCCGCTTTTCCAAATATAAGCATTATAGCGTCGTACATATTGCCCTCCTGTACTTGGTGTAAAATTGTCAATACGATCTACCCAGAATTCTCTGCGGTCAATTCCGTTTGAATAAACGTCCGTATGGGCATCAATGCTTGGAAGAAGCTTGATGTCCCCATTTTGTTTATCTTGAGATCTGGGAAAATCAGCAGGATTGCCAGCAACCAATACTAATTCGATTTTAAAGGTCTGCTGGGGTATTAAATCCAGATTAGCCATATAGGCATTTGTAGGATTTACATTCGTTTGTGCCCGGTAGGGTATGTATGTTTGTTGCTCATAATCACTTTCCGTGATAGGATATTCCGTTTCATCTGTTTTTACGTTGAATTTGCTGGCATTAGCATTATATGGGTAAAAAGCTACAATGGTCATACGGTCATATACATAGATTTTGTTATTGTTGACCGGTACTAATTTGCCGCTTTCTACTTTACATTCCAAGTTACGGATATAGGGCCTTGTTAGATCATTATTATCATAATCATCCTGATAATAGATATATAAGCCTATGTGTTGTTTGCCATCTGTAGGGGTATTTATGTTGTCGACGTTCCCTAACTCAGCCAACCGGGTATTAGCTCCTGCTTGAACATAGAGATTCAGTAATGTACCTTTCTCCGATGGAGTATTATCTATTGTATTTTCCGAACATCCGTAGAAGAGGAAAAAGAGTAGAGCTAATCCTAAAAAGATGATATGTTTCATTATTTTGTTCATTGATTCACTATTTTATATTGCTTTATTTTTTATGGAATTGGCACGGGAATCGGCCAGGATGATTCCATGGGGTTCAATTCAAAATTCCATGAGGAGCCTGCCGCAGTTGATAGATTGCTAATGATAATGCTACTTCTTATGGTTTCCGGAGCAAGATCAGAAACGATACTGGTAAAATCGGTTACTGTAGTTCCGATTGGTACCAGTCCTATTGCAACTTCATTACTTATCGCCTGATTTGTACGGGCTGTTCCGGTAAGCCAATAACTGGTATCAATTACTTTATTGCTCCCGGTCCCTGTATAACTTCCGCAAATACCTCCCAAATTTGTAGCTTCCCGGTTGAGTAGGCCTACGTTGAGACAAGCCTTAATAGCTCCTGTTATAGCATTGCTGTTTTCTCCACAAATACCTCCCACTGTCATTCCCTTGAGTGAGTTTCCTGTGTTAAGGCAGGCAAGTATTGTGCCAGTATTCAAGCCGCAAATGCCTCCTACTATCTGACTGTCGCCTGCTGCTATGTTTGCTTCATTAACACAACCTTCTATACTTCCATTATTAGTGCCACATATTCCTCCGGCATAAGTACCGCTACCAGTTGTGATTGTGCCCGAAGCAATACGGATATTTTTTAGTATTCCGTCGTTAGCAGGTACTAATCCGTTTCCTGTCATTTGTAAATGAAGGATATTATGTTGATTGCCATCTAATGTTGCTCCGGAAGGAAAGTTAGCCGGTTCAAAAGCAATGGAAGTGTTGTCCATATCAATATTATCCATCAAACGGTAGGTATCACTTTGAGGATTTTTCATAACCAATGCAAATTGTAAGGGAGTGGTTATCTCGTAATATCCACCCGTGTTTTGTTTTAGGCCATTTATGCTTAAATCAAAGGAAAGGTTGCCCCCATTAGAGAGAGATGTAGTACCAGCGGGAAGAGTGACTTCTACATCTTTTATTAATAAACCGTCTTTAGTATACAAATCGGCAGCTAAGATTCCTCCGGATAAGTCTCCACTTGGAAGAGTGACGAAATCTGTATAAGCAACGGCGCCGTCCAACTCGCCAGTACCTATATATTGGTAAATAGTGCTTCCATCATTATATTTCAGCACCATTTTTGTTATTTTGTTTTCATCTTTAGTGACGTCATACTTATTAGTCGCACTATAACCATTTACGGTTAAATTAACCCGGTATGGAGCATAATCCCAATTAGAGCTTCCCTTTGATAATGTCCATGGATTCAGAGTTAACTTAATACCCGTTAACTTTAATCTTTTAATTTGAAAAGTAAGTGTATAAGAAAGGCCGGATTCTAATTTAAAATCGGAAGATATTGTTCCGCCCAGACCATCACTCTTTTCTGCTTGGGGAATTATCAGTGCTGCAAGATCTGTACCGTTGGCGGTATAATCATCAATCTTTAAAGATTTTATTATTCCGGTTCCAGATATGGTTTTTCCGGTAGGAACTAAATAATGAACGATGCCCGTGCTGCTTCCGGTAAGAGTATAATCTTGAGTATTGGAAGTTGCCGTTTCGTTAAGCATATCATAGTTTCCTTCCTTAACTATTGCGCTATTGTTGAAAGTCATACTGATATTACTCGGCTTTTGGTCCTCAACAGTACCGTCAATTTCCATTTTTACTTCTACTTTTGTCATTAGATGTTTAAAAGTGATGTATTTGATCGGATCATCAGACTTTCCTGCTACAACTGTACTTCCTGTTCCATCTGTTCCTTTTCCAAAAAGAATGTCATTGGATAATGCAGTTCCGGAAGTTAATGGTATTGTGGTGGGTGGGGTTCCGGTGGCTGCTTTTCCTGTATGTGCATAGAGGTTTATTTCAGTTCCACCCAGTGGATAATAAACTTTGGAGTCTAAATCGTTTCTGCCATCAGACTTATTATTTCCTATGCTCATGTCCATATTGGAAAAATAGGGCTTGTTGTCCGTAGTCCTTGCCGAAAGGTAAAATTTGACATTATTTGCTTTATAATCAGCCAATGGATTACCTGTTGTAATAAGAGAGCCGTTTTCTCCTGTAGCCCGGGTAAGAGTACCTGATAATTGTATGGGAGTGTTTCCAGGGGCCAATTCATTGTTGAGCTGTTCATTGGAACAGGCTCCCATACTTATTAAAAACAATACCCATGCGGTACTTTTATATAATTGTTTCAACATTTCTTTATTCTCCTTTCTTCATCATTCAATTGTTACTGTACTTGCACCCTTATCATTCCAGTCAACCAATTGTCCTTGTAATTGTACAGTCGGGGTAATGGGAGGAATAGCGGTATATTGTAACTTTATTAAAAGAATGGTAGTTTTACCCATTTCTAAAGTTACAGGTGAGTTATCTATTTGCTTGAATTGGTTAAGCGTATATTCACCTCCGACTTCTATATCTGTATTAGTATCTTTTACTTTAAAAACAATACTGCTAAGTTCCACTGTATTTACATTGGATGCACTTGGTAATAAATAGCTGGTGGAGGTTCCGATGCCAGTACCGGAATTATCATACGGGATAGAAGTTGAAGCCCCGGAAGATGGTATTACCGTATAAGCTACTTGTGAAGGTGCACTACTTCCTGGGTCAGTTAGTGTCCATTGGGAAGAAACAAGATTGAAGTTTCCTTGGGTAACTTTGGTTTTAATTACTAATGAACTTATTTGTAATTGGTTAACAGGGTGCTCATTTGCTGGTAAGATATTATTATCTTGATCTACAGCAATCACTTTTACCGCTAATCTTGCCATGGCATGTTTAAAATCCAATAATACGGATACACGGGATTTATTATAGTTTCCTATGGGGGCTGTATATAATAGGTCGGGGAATAAAGGTTCCGTAGTCCCATTTATAGCTAAATTCATATCCGTACGACTTACACGCGCATCAACTTCCGGGTCCGTTATAGGACTATAAGCAATAAAGCTTAGATATTTATTAGGTTCAAAATACCAATACTTGAGAGTATTAAGGGTTATGGGATACTCGGCATATTCATGTTCCCATGTTTCACTACCAATTGTCCCGACTTCATGATTTAAATATAAGTTGCCCGGAGTCCAGTCTGTTGGTATAGGTGACTCAGCCCCTGCATTTGCTGCTACAATGGTAACTCTATCTCCGTTGGAGAAACTTGTTGCCCTTGTCGTATTTTCTATATTCAATGAAGGCAAATTGGCTTTGAAGGAGATAGGTAGTGTTTGCCCTGCTACATCCTCCTGTACTATGGCATCATTGCCACAGCCAGATAAAGAGAGTGAGCATGCCCCTATTATTATACTATATATATATTTTTTTATCATTTCTCAAAAGTTTAAGAGTTATAGTATTGTTATGCTTCCACCTGTTCCATTTTCCCAGGGGGCTACAGTGGCGCTAAAGAGTAATCCGGTCTTTTTCAATGTAATGTTGAATACGTGGTTTTCACCAGCCTTGAAGTCATATAGTTCAATTTCGGCATTATAAGTCTGCCCGTTTAAAGTTACTGTAATAATGGAAGTTTTACTACCGATTGTTCCAATGACTTGTGGCATGATGAATGCTTCGTAGCTATTTACAGCCGTTCCTTTGCCTTGTACTGTATTAGGTGTAGTCAATTTTGTAGGAGGGAAAGAAGGTGTTGCAGACCCGGTTGCTGTAGCAGTTCCGTTTACCACATTCACTGTCCCGGCTAATTTGAAATTGACCAGTTTTATAATGCTTGGGCTGATGTCTGCAGAAGTAAAACCATCTCCGTTAAAGAGGTTGACTGTGACTTTGCTGAGTGCATGTTTAAAGTTTAAGGAGACGTTGGCACTACCTGCTGCAATGATACCGTTATTGTTTGAAGGGGCGGCTACCATGACATCATCCTGATGTTCATTTGTAGTCCCACTGCTCTTACAACTCCAAGAGAATGTACTATTGCCTGATGTCAGGTTGGATACAACTGAAGGGAATATTGCGGTTATTTTTTCTCCTGTTTGAAAGTCATCTCTGTACCATGTTGCAGATACTGGAGTGAGTGACCCGCTATTTGTATCGCCTATATATTTATAAGTGGCATTATCATTTGTTACGCTACTTCCGTCAGTCCCTAACTTGTAAAACTTAATTTGATCATTATTTTCAAACCCACTGGCAGAAGCCGACGTTGATGTGAATGAAAGGGCTAAATTATGTATTTCTTCTGTCCATCCAATCACATTGGCAGATACTTTTAATTCGGTAGCTTTGATGTCTATTATTAGATGAGTTGCAACGCCAGCCTTATATTCAAGATTAGAATTATCTGTTACAACGTACCGACGTCCTTCTAATTCTATCACTGCAATTGTGGAATTAGTTGTAATGGTCTGTGGTTGTAAATAAGTTGAAGTTGTGTTACTTGTCACATCAGGAGTATCCAATGTTATTGTACCTATGCTACTACCCGGTTTATATAATCCATTATTTAATGATCCACCAATTTGGTAATTTGGCAAAGTTATATTTGCACTTTGCAACTGTGCTGCCGTATAAGTATTAGTCGTTGACTTTAAAGTAACCAGTACTTTTGCCACTTGATGGGATAGTGTGAAATTAATTGCAGTGTTTGTTACCCCACCATCATTACCTACAGGGGTCGCTGTGATATAGTCCTTTGATTGATTGTTTCCACTTGCATCGGAAATAGCGGGGCGGGTGATTGAAGCATAGATATATCCGGTTTGTGGTATGTCTTCCCAATATAACGGAGTGGAAGGATCGTTGTAATTCCATGTGGAACTGTTGTAGGTGAAATATCCGTTCAACCCGATGCGGTCAGTATTGTTTCCGCTATAAAGATATAATTGATCTCCGTTTTGAATGTCGCCCCCATTTGCATTAAGTGATGCGTTACCAATCCGCACATCTTGGAATTCATGAGTCTCTTCTGTCCATGGTGTGATAACAGAACTTATCTGTATTTTAGATTTGCTTAAATCGGCGGTTAGCGTATAAGCTGTTCCGGGAGCATATTGAAAGCCACCGGGTTCCGTTACCTTAATGTTATAGTCACGGCCATTAATGGTGATTACAACTAAATTTTCACCTGATGCAATGGTTTGCGGTGGAAAAATTGCTACTCCATCTTTAGGAATGATGTCTGTTGTAGTGTTCCCTATAATAAATTCACCTTTATCATTGATATAGCCGTTATTCAAATATGCGGGTAGAGTAATGGATGCATTTTTAAAATCGTTGGAGGTAAAAGTTCCGTCTGATGATTTCAGTTTGATGGTGGCTTTTGAGCCGGCATGCCCCATTTCCAGATTAACGCCGGTATATTGGGCTACATTAATATCTTTGGATACTAAAATATCCGGCATTTGACTATTGTTGAGCCGGTCAGCAATGATCGTTGCTCCACGGAATGCTGCTGGGTCTGCAGTGATGTCTTCCCAATAAATGGGTTTATTGGCTTTCCATGTTCCATCATTCCCGTAAGTAAAAGTACTGAGGTAGCTAAAGTCTGTCTCTCCCTTATCTTTTAGGAAAAGCCTTAAAGTATCGTTGGCCTGAAAATCTCTACTATCTTTCAATCCTGTTACAATGCGAACAACATCAGTATAGCGTTCCGGACCTTCCGCCCAAGGTTCAATAGTTGCACTAACTTTAACCGGAGTGCTCTTCAGGCGGATATGGAAGGTATATTTGTATCCGGCTTTTAGTTCAAGGTCATCAGCCATGACTGCAGTGTAAGTGCCGCCATTTGCAGTAGTTACTTCAAAGATCACACCTTCACCGGCGGGACGTGGTAGTAGAATGGCATTTCCACCAGCATTGTGGATAGGGATATTGATGTCATTATCTGATTGGGCATCAACCGTAAGCTTTTCATTCAACAGGTCGTATATACCCGCCGTCTTTAATCCTTTTATGGAAAGTTTGCAGTCTTTCAAATTTATTAATCCCGTATCATCTGTGGTTAGGTCTATGATGGCTTTTGACAGGCGATGATAAAAGTGTAATTGTACGTTGGGATCATCAATGGAATTTCCGGCTGTGTGTTCAGCAGTCATTAAATCAATATCAGGCAATGATGTTTGGTCTTGTACGGATATAGGTATGACTTGGCTGACCGAGAGGTCTTTCTTATAGGGGTAGTATGCTTTAAAAGATACTGAATTTCCATTTTCTGGGAAGTACATGATTCTATCAGCACTTTTTGGTGAAAAATTCCCATCACCAGACGTTGTATAGGCATAGTTTCGATACGGTTCCATCACCGCATTCGTTTCCGGTTTCATCATAGAAATGCCAATGGCATCGTTTTCATTCCAAACATTATCAATCGCGCGGGTTTGCACGCTTGCAGAAATGCGAACAGCTACTTTATCACCGTTTGAAGCAGCTTTTTCTTCTTCATTATTGGTACATGATGTGTTAAGAACAGCGATCAGTACTCCATAAAAAATAGTTTTATTGAAAAATGCTTTCATATAAAAATGTATTATTGTTATTTACTCATTAATGTTGGGCATCAAGCCATATTTCGGGACCTACTTTCCAGTCTTCAATGTCCGCTTGAAAATCAGCTCCTAAATGGATAGTTAATTCTATGACCCAAGGAGAAGTAACTTCTTTGGTATGGAATCCATCCATCTTTCCGGTAATGTCAAACTGATAGACTTTTGTGGTATTACCTGAATAGTCGATGGTAATAGCTAGTTCCTGAGATGAATTTCCGTCCAATCCTAATAATCGGCGGGTATCAGTAAGATAATTATCCTCACTCATTTCGTTGAGAACATAGGATACAGAGCCAGTTTTTAGTGCAGGGTACCTGTCTGGTGTACCATTATTGCTAAAAGCATAGTTAAGATCTCTGGCTAAAGCCACTCCACTTACGTTTCCCACGATGGATTCAACAAAAGAAGTGTTTGCTCCCTCTAATTTTACTTTGAGAATGAGCTGGCGGGTTTGTACTTTAGTTGGTATATTGTAATTAACTGTACCGAGATCTGATACGCTGTAAGGTATTTCGATATCTTTATAACCTCCAATAAAGGCACTTGGGTCATTTGCCAAACCTTTTTCGCTTGCAGCTACACTTACAATCGTTTTATCAATTTTTACATTCTCATTTTCTCCTTTTACGGATATTACTTTATGTGTACCACTGTATAAGTCAAGCACTTTATCACTGCCAACTTCCGTAGTACGGGCTTTCCCGTCTGGATAAATGATGGTTGTGTTTGTCTCTTTTAACTCAATATTCTTGCCCAGTCCTAATTCTTCAGGAGTAATAGGTGTTATTGTATATTGTCCGGGACAATTTTCCGTATCATATCCGTCTTTGATGCAAGACGTGAATATTAAAGGTAGGGTGATACACACAACCTGACATAATCTTTTTATCATTGTTCTTCCTCCTCTAAAATAGTGATACGTTTCATGTTATTTTTGGCTTCAGGTGTATTCATATCAGCTTTTTGCATATATTTTTTTGCAGCAGATACATTCCCACGCTCTAATTCCATAGCGGCTGCATTTAAATTTGCTTCCGGGCTATCTGGATAGGTCTTTACGGCAGTTTCTATGATTTGATAAAATTCGTCAGAACCTTTTTGGCATAGTTGAGCGGCATCATATATTTCCCGTAAACTAAGTTGTGAAGGATCTTTCTTTACCTCATTACGTGCATTGTCCGAAGTATAGTTCGGAAGTTGATATTCAATTTCATAATCTGAGTGACGCAAGGCTGGGAACCATTTTGAGCTGATATGTGAATAAGCATCAGACATTTTTTTTAGTTGCTTTTCTTTTGTATCTGGGTGAATATCACTACGAGCTATTTCTAAGATATGTTTTTTGTCTTTTAAATCACTTTGTTCTGCAAATTGGATGAAACCTTCCCAGTCTTCTGGAGTGTATTCTGTAACAATCATAGAATCAGGTAATTCATACTTTTTAATAATATACTCTTTTAAAGCTTGTGTACGCTCCTTGGCTAAGAATGTATTGTGCGTGTAAGGACTTTCGGGAGATGCATATCCATGTATTTTTATGGAAAGTATGTACTGGATTTTGAATTTTTGTAAAGTACTGTCTATTCGTGCCAACTCGATGGCATTTCTTCGGTATTCCGGATAGATGATTGTTTTGTCGACTGGAAAATCGAGGAAAGCCCTTCCTTTATAGGTACGTCGTTTTATGATTTCCGGATTAGGAACACAGTACATGATTCCCGGGAGTCTTAAGCCTGGTACTTTTGCTATATAATTTTTATTATTTTTTTCTGATTTATTGCCGCAACCACAGAGATCTTCTTCAAGGATAATACTAGAACCTTTCATCCATGGCTGATAGGGTATGGATTCTTCATATCTGATTATTTGTTCTTTTCCTTTGCTTCGGCGTAAAATTTGGCTGCCTTCAATAGGTAATCTGTTTTTTCTGATGGAGATAATTTGACGTTTCCTTCCATAGATATAGACTGGGCGTAAAATGCTTTCTTTTTCTTCTTTTTGTAAAAGAGGGGTGAAAGTCATCATGCGGTTAGAGGCTATCTTTAAATCTTTTGGTAAAATAAGATTCATCTTGACGTGCAAGATACTATCTGAAGATAGGTGAACATTCACGCTGTCTGTTCGCACAGCATGTATAGTCGAATTTTGTCCTTTCAAACTTCCACATAATAAGAAAGAGAAAGTACTAATTATTAACAACGTTTTCATGTGATTTCTTTTTAAAATAAATAGACGAGGCTTATTGCAGCTTTGGTAGGGCCAAGATAATGTCTGTTTTGATCCTTTTTCAATCGTTTGCCACAATTTTTGCATTGATACTTATCATAATGTATAAAGGCGTATCCAGCTCCAATATTAGCTTCTAGATTCCAGTGATTGCTGAGCACCCATTGATAACCATATGACAGTCCAGCCCCAATAAATTCTCCTTCGTAACGATGATCTTTTAATTGAGACCATAATCCGAATGGCATATCTATGCCACCCACATTAAAGATACCTGCATGGGCGTGTATTCCTATAAAAGATCCGCTGAAGCGTTCACAAAACCAGAAACGGTATTCTGGTTGTACCAATAAATGTTTGAAACACTTGTCGTTCCCGAACGACCATGGATTATAATTGACATAAATGTCTAAGGTGTTTTTGGGACCTGTAGCAATCTCCGTTGCTAAGTTAAGAGTTGTAGTTGCATCAACCAATAAGTTGCTTTTTATAGCCACATTTTGAGCGATGCTGTAATTATACACTCCTAAAAAGCCCATAACAATGATAAGCTTTTTTGTTTTAATCATATTAATTGTTTTTGTTGTCGCGGCAAAAATGCAACTAAAGATTAATAAATACAATTATATGATTTGTATACACATGTTTTATAACATAAATAATGCTTTTAAAACATTATTTATATAACTTGCGTAAAGTTGTATATTTCGTCTATATTACAAATGAAGTGTTTTGAGTTGTTGAATAGATATCTATCTTTTGGGTTTAAGAGAGTGCATTTTCCTCTTTTAGAGTAAGAACTAATTTTAAATGATATTTAGAAAGAGAGCTTGACAAAGTTTTGATGCAATTGAGCTATACTAACTAAAATTTATTTTAAATATAGAATGTCTTAATTTTGTTAATTTATATAGGGACAAAGGTGGAGTATATTCAAAAAAGCTAGCAGTAACCTTATTATGCGAGGTTGCTGCTAGCTTTTTTTGAATGAGAGTTTTGTTTAACTTTTTTGGTAAATTTGTAATACGTGAATATATGACAGGCTTTCAATCATCTTTTTGCATGTGGATAATCAATAGTGTAGTGCAATCCTCTGCTCTCTTTGCGTTCTATGGCTTGGCGTGTAATTAAGTATCCTACATTTATCATATTTCGTAATTCACAAATGGCTCTGGAGGCTTTACTACGCTTGAAAAGATCTTCTGTCTCTTCATATAAGATATCCAGGCGTACCCATGCGCGTTTTAGTCTTAAGTTGCTACGCACTATACCTACATACGAGCCCATGATTTGATTGACTTCTTTCATACTTTGGGTAATGAGTACCATTTCTTCGTTCGTCACGGTTCCTTCTGCGTTCCATTCGGGAATTTCATGATTAAATTCATAACGATCCAGCACACTCAACGCATGTTTGGCTGCTGCGTCGGCATATACAACCGCTTCAATAAGAGAGTTGGAAGCAAGTCGATTTCCACCATGCAAACCTGTACAGGAACATTCGCCTACGGCATACAGGCGGTTAATGGAGGATTCTGCATTTAAATTAACCTTAATTCCTCCGCATAGATAGTGGGCAGCCGGAGCAACCGGAATGTAGTCTTTTGTAATATCAATGCCTAGGCTGAGACATTTTTCATAAATATTCGGGAAATGTTTCTTCGTTTCTTCAGGGTTTTTATGAGTTACATCCAAATAAACATGATCATCTCCACGTTGTTTCATTTCATTATCAATAGCACGAGCTACAATGTCTCTGGGGGCTAAAGATAAACGGGGGTCGTATTTTTGCATGAATTCTTCGCCACCCATATTACGCAATACGGCACCATATCCGCGCATAGCCTCTGTTATCAAAAAGCAAGGTCGATCACCCGGATGGTAGAGTGCAGTAGGATGAAATTGAATAAATTCCATGTCTTTAACCATCCCTTTAGCACGGTAGACCATAGCAATTCCGTCTCCGGTTGCAACTAATGGATTGGTTGTATTACGGTATACAGCGCCTACACCTCCAGTTGCCATCAAGGTAACTTTAGAAAGAAATGTATCTACTTCTCCGGTATCTTCGTTTAATATATAAGCTCCATAGCATTTTATACCGGGAGTATGTCGGGTTACAATTATTCCCATGTGGTGCTGGGTGATGATTTCTACTGCAAAATGATGATTGAACACTTCTATATTTGGATTTGCCTTAATTGCTTTAATAAGACTATCTTGTATTTCGGCACCTGTATTATCTTTATGGTGAAGAATGCGAAACTCAGAATGTCCGCCTTCCTTATGTAAATCAAATCCTCCTTTTTCATTTTTATCGAATTCAACTCCCCAATTTATCAGTTGCTGTATCTGTTTCGGTGCCTCGCGTACTACCTTTTCTACAGCTGCACGATCACTTATCCAGTCACCTGCAATCATAGTATCTTCAATATGTTTATCGAAGTTGTCTACTAATGTATTGGTTACAGATGCAATGCCTCCCTGTGCGAAAAAAGTATTCGCCTCTTCTAATTCTGTTTTGCAGATAAGTGCAACTTTTCCTTTATGGGCTACTTTTAGGGCAAAACTCATGCCGGCAATTCCTGAACCGATTACTAAAAAGTCAAACTCTTTGATCATATTTTCTGTATTTTAGTTGTGCAAAGCTACAAAATATGTATTTTAGTTGTGCTTTTCGCAGGTATTTATTCCTAAATTTGCCTAATTCAAAGATGCAACTATGAATATGAATCGAACTTTTCATGCCCGTGTTACTATTGGACAATATTTATTTCTGTTACTGGTGACTATAGTCGTTGTGCATGAAATGTGGGTGAAACATGCTTTGATGGCTATTATTTTTATGGTATTGCTGGTTATAGTAATTGAACGTCTGATCCATACTACATATACTTTGACGACTGACGGAAAGCTAATATTATTCTATGGTCGTTTTTCCCGTCCAAAGGAAATTTTATTGAGTGATATTGTCTCAATAGAACGTACTTCCAGTATGCAAATAGGTAGATTTGCTTTATTGCGTTATTTGCTTTTGAAATATGGTGAAAGGGGTAAATTTGTTGCATTGTTTCCGGTAAAAGAGGATTTATTTATCAGTACCTTCAATGAGTATTCTCAGAAAAGGTTTTAGAATGTAGCTGTTAATTCATGAAACTTTGCTTTATTTACTCGGAGATTTATCTTTAATTTACTATGTTAACAGATTCGCCATCCGGTGAATAAATATTAATTATGATTCTTTGTTTGCAGTCTTTTAATCCCTTTTTTCGTCTGTTTTATAAAACAGAGAACAATGGTTTTGAATTGTGCTATTTTACATACGGATAAGAAAAATCGCGAACAACTAGAGGCGTTTATTGCTAAGATTCCATATCTTACTTTGGCAGGAAAATATGGTAATCCTGTTGAAGCTTTGAAAGATTATTATGAGAATAAAGTACAACTCTATTTCATTGGTATAAAGGGTGATGATACTAATGGAATTGATGGAATGGAGTTTAGCCAGTTATTATCTCCTCCGACGCGAGTTATTTTTATAGCTGATACGGACCAATATGCCGCTGAATGTTTTCGTTTGGATGCTTTGGATTATTTGATTTCTGATATTGATTTTCTTGTTTTTTTCGAGGCGGTAAATAAAGCTTCTCGTTGGTTTTCTTTGCAAAGCTCAACTGCTTCTCTCTCGAAGCAGAAAGAAATGCAGTATCCTAAAATGGTTTATGTAAAATCTGATAGTCGTATTATCCGGTTAGATTTACCACAGATTTCCTATATAGAAGGTTTGGGGGATTATGTGAAAATTTATAGTAAAGATCAACCTAAGCCCATCCTTTGTCTCTGTAGTATGAAATATATGGAGGAAAAATTACCTTCTGATGAGTTTATTCGGGTACATCGTTCTTTTATTATTCGTAAAGATTGCATTCGTACTGTAGCAAATAATAGGATTACATTAGATAGGAAAGATATTCCTGTGGGTGACGTTTATCGAAAAAACTTAAAAAATTATATTTCCAGTTTTCTTGTGTTATGAGGGGTTTTCTTCTTATTTCAATTTAAATCGAGATATTTTTTCTCCAAATGTCAGGCTGAGGTTTATGCTAATGCGATTTTCCTGCATTAAATTCTTGTGATTGTTCATTTGCTTTCTCCAGGTAGCTCCTAATGATAAATAGGAATAGCGAATAGGAAAGCTAATTCCTGTACTAATTTCCAAATTAGTCATTTTCCCATTCTTTAATGTTATGTATGAGTTGTTAAAGCCTATACCTCCCATTAATTCAGCGGAACGGGAATTTCGAGGGTGCAATATGTATATACCTCCTACATTTATCTTGTGCTGATTTTGATATTCAACCAATGTGCTTGACGAAGAATTACGGCTCCAATTCAGCCAGTTGTAATCGGCTGTCAGCACCCAGCGTTCAGTGGTTAAAGCAGCTCCTGCTCCTATACGTTCTGGTAAATATTGCTTTGTTTTATGAAAGGAAACGTCCAAATCTTCATCTGTGGATGAACTACTGTAGGTTAAATTGTTGGTTTGATGCATGATGTTGGGAAAAGCATAGACTAATCCGACAGACCAATGTTGCTTTGAAGAGGAATTCAGATTGTAGTATATGCCAAGGTCTGAGTATAATGCCTTTTTCTTTGATTCGTATTTAATTACGGAACTTTCTTGTGTTTCTTCTTGATTAATGGTACCGGATACAAAGCCTATATTGGCTCCTATGGATAAGTTCTTGGACAGAGCAATGGCATTTGTCACATAGAAACGATATAATCCTCCGGTACCTTCGAATAGAGAATATAATGCACCTCCATTTGTGCCTTCCACTTCATCTTCCGACTGAATGATATATCCTACGCTGCTATATGGAGCGAGTCCTATCATTCCATACCAACGGGGAAGTAAGCGAAAGCCTATATTTATTCGGTTGGGATTTCCCATACTATTGGAGCTGTGATTCCCCAAAAAAGAATAGCGTGCATACGATACCGTCATTCCTACATCAAAGTTAAAGCATGCCGTGTCCATATGGGTTATTGCTGCCGGATTTTGAGTGTTTTGAAAACCGAGTCTATTTAAGGCTATGCCTATATTTCCCATGCCGGCATAATGTCCTCCGTCACTTGCACTAAGTTCTCCTATTCCATACATGGAGGTTGGAAGATTCGTCGTATTTTGCGCGAATATTGACGTTGTGAATATAATAAGGGAAAATGCTGATAAAAATAGCTGTTTCATTGTTCTGTATATACTTTAAATCTAACTTCCAGCTTGACTTGCCTGTCTTCGTTTTTTTGGTTTGTAAATATGACTTGTTTGAAAGTGCTTTTAAAATCATTATCAGTCATATTTAATAATAGTTTTTTGCGATACATGCCCATGGTTCCAAGATTGCTTTGCAAGAAAGAAGTTATATCAAATGAATAATAGGTATCACGGCTGAAGGTTTTATCTGTTACCAGATTACCATTTTGCACTGTCGTTCCTGAACTTTCGTAAATTTGGTCTTCTAAAACATTATCATCATTGGCTACATAAAGTCGTAATTCTGATGGTAGCTGATTAATTTTATTGTAACTGTTGGCTAAGGGATATAAGTAGAGGGTAGCACTTTCAATTGAAGTGATATCGCCATATTTCATCAAATTATTTAAGTAAGGGATCTCTATTTGGTCATATATTCCTGTCAATCCCTGCAAATATGCACGGTAATTAAGTTTTGAGGAGGGTACTGCATTCACATTTCCACTTTTTAAAGCTGCTATGGGAGTATTTGTACGGTCGTGATCTACTCTGGTATAGGCATAATTCATGTTTGGGCTGAAAGTTAATTTCTTTTCTACTTTTTGTGAGTAAATATCTTCATAGTACAATTTAATAGCCATAGATGTATCATTCACTTGGAATCCGGTGATGCATTTATCCGAATTCTCTGGTACAAAAGCTAAGCCGTGAAAATAAGCTTTGAATTTATCTTGGCTGTCAAAAGCTTCTTTTTCTGATATAATATCATCAAGTATCTTCTGTCCGAAACTGTCTGGCATACGAATTTCCAATTCTTTTTTTCTTCCAGGCCGTGGTGAAAAGAGAAAACTGAAGAGTGGAGTATTTGATGTTTGAATTTTTGAAGTGTTATACATTGTTTCGTCGTTGGAAAATGATATGGCATATTTGATAGGATAAACATATATGCGTTGCTGAGTTAATGTGTCTCCCCAATAATTTCCCGAATGAACTAATTTTAATGTAATAGAGTCGAATTTGTAAGAATGATCTTCCTCTGTATTAAAACTTGCCAGAGAATATTCCGTATAGTATGATGAAGTTATTTTCCCCCATATGCTGTCCTCGTAATGTCCTATTTGGCAAATACTATCGCCTAATGTTTCTATAGAGTCAACATATAATGTACTCATACTTACCGTACAAGTATCAGTGATTATATTTCTGAACGAGCTATTTACTAGACTTTTGCCTAATGATGAATTTTCATCTTGGCAAGAGTAGATTATTCCTATTATTAATATTAATATTATAGATTTTCTCATTTTATGCGTTGGTTTTAATAGCGCAAAGGAAAATAAAGCATTAGACTTTTCTCTTTGAAATCGCTAATCTCGCTCTTTTTATCGATGAAGGCGTTAGCCGATAAATTCACCTTATTCGTCGGTAGTTTTTGTGTCCTTCATTTTACCCCTTTATTTTCGTGCAAAAATGAGATTAAATATGAAAATGAATAAGCAGCTTTTAGGGTTTTTATTCCTGTTTTTATGCGTGTTTTGCAGTTGTACGGAAGAAGAGGACTACACGCAAGGAGTGTGGATTAGAAAATCGGATTTAAATGGAGTGGCACGTGCTCAGGCATGTAGTTTTACAATTGGTAATTACGGATATATTTGTTGCGGAACTACAGGAAAGACTACGTTACAAAAGGATGTTTGGAAGTACAATATTGAAGATAATTATTGGACACAATGTGCTTCTCTTCCCGATGGAGCAGCTGCGCGCATTGATGCAGCAGGATTTGCCCTTAATGGGAAAGGTTATATTACTACAGGAGCCATTAGAGATGATCCTTATTATTTGGCTGATACCTGGGAATATGATCCGACTGCAGATTCCTGGATGCAGAAAGATGATTTTGCTGGAGGCAAACGTTATGGTGCCATTGCTTTTTCCATTGGTTCTTATGGGTATGTTGGTACAGGGTATGATGATAATTATCTGAAAGATATTTATCGGTTTGATCCGACTGCAGAATCGGGGCATCAGTGGGAAATAGTAAATGGATATGGTGGAGAGAAACGTATTTATGGTAATGTATTTGTGATTGATGATGTTGCTTACATTTGTTGTGGAGAAAATAATGGTGGTTATCCTGGTGATTTTTGGAAATTTGATGGTACTACATGGACCCGGCTACGTGATATACAAGATGATGGGGATAGTGATACCACTTATGATGATGATACAAATGACGACTATAGTATAGTAAGGAAGCATGCAGTGGCATTTGTTATTGATGGAAAAGGTTACATTACTACCGGGACATCAGGTAGCTTACGTACTGATTATTGGGTATATGATCCGAGTGTTGATTTGTGGTATGGAGATAGTGATGATGATTTTACAGCTTTTAAAGGGACATCTCGTGAATTTGCTGTTTCATTTTCTACCGGAACACGTGGCTTTGTTTTGACGGGGACTAATGGCTTATATTTTGAAGATATGTGGGAACTTTTGCCCTATGAAAAACAAGATACAAATTAAATTCTCAATAAGTTTATTATTTATAATTCTAGGCATGTTACTGATTATTTCAGTAGCATGCTTTTGTTGGTACGGCAATAGAAAAAAGCTTCATTGTGAAGCGGTGCTGTTAGAAAAAGGTTATGGGTATGTTGTCCTCTATGGAAAAGATACTTTAATTTATCAGCCTTATATACCGGCTATTGGTAAGAAGGTTACTTTTGGCACGGAAGAAGATGCTTTGAAGGTTGCTAATATCGTTTGTCGCAAATTAGTTCAAAAAACACCTCCTAGTGTGACTAAAAATGAACTTGATTCTTTAGGGATTTTTGTTCCGAAAACAAAATAAGAGGTTCTTTTTTGAGGCAAGAATAATAAAGATTGTTTTCAACAAATGTATTTATTATTCTAGCCTAAGTTCTATTTTGTCAGCTTATCAGCTTAAGACATGGTTGGTCTACGAGGAAAGCCCCGTTTGTCGTAGACCAACCATGTCTTGCTCGTAGAGAAACGACCCCTTTCTCGTAGTGCTTTTGTACTACTATTATAATCGCTGATATACAGTTATTTATGTTTTTATCTTTTGCCGCTGTTTTTCTTAATATGTCTTTTGTTATGAAGTTAATTTATCCTTTTCTCTTTTTCTGATTTCTTGCTTACCGCTGGGGGATTTGAGCTTATATAATATCATTTTGAATATATTATTGCATAATTTGACGTAATTGTTGCGTCCTTTTTATGAGTATTGAACTAATATTGTATTATAGTTTGATATCTTTATTTGTTCTGTAATAGTGTCTTCTTGAAATAGTAAAGTAGAAAGGCGACAATTAAAATACCTGTTAGTTTATAAATGAGTAATTTGGGTATTTACTACATTTGTGTGTGTTCATAGAAATATATAATCGACTGATAACTAATAATGTTTTATTAATATTATAATCTTATGAAATCAAATTCTTTTGTTAAACTTCTATCTTTATTCTTACTGGCGTTCTTTAATCTTTCTGATATCTGGGGACAAGAAAAGGCATCTAATGTTGTTTATCAGGACAATAATGTGCGTATTACTTTGATTACTGATGGTACGGTTCGCTTGGAATGGGAACCTGATGGACGCTTTGTTGATAATGCTTCGTTTGTGGCGGTAAACCGGGAATATCAGCCGGTTAATTATAGAATTAGCGACGGCAAAAAGAAGGTTGAAATTCGCACAGCGAAAATAGTCTTGAAGTATATTAAGAATAAAGGTTCGTTTTCGACAGATAATTTAAGCATTGTATCTGCAAAGGGCATGATGCCTTTTAAATGGTCACCGGGGAGTGTAAATAACGGAAACTTGAAAGGTACTTATCGTACACTTGATGGATACGATGGCCCTTTGCATAGGGGCAATAACAAAATGATGGTTCTTGAAGACGGCTTACTCTCCACTGATGGATGGACGCTTATCGATGATTCGAATAATTATCTGTTTGATCATTCAGATTGGCCATGGGTGATGGAACGTCCTAATAAAAATGGTCAGGATTGGTACTTTATGGCTTATGGGCATGATTATAAAAAAGCCTTGAAAGACTTTACCGTATTTGCGGGAAAAGTTCCATTACCCCCACGTTATGCTTTTGGTTACTGGTGGTCGCGTTATTGGAGTTATTCTGATAATGAATTACGTACTTTAGTAGATGATTTCGATACTTATGATATCCCACTTGATGTGCTGGTTATTGATATGGACTGGCATTATACGGAGCCTGGAAAAGGAGGATGGACCGGATATACCTGGAATAAGCGTTTATTCCCTGATCCCGATGGCTTCTTAAAATATTTAAAGAAAAACAATCTTCAGGTCACATTAAATTTGCATCCAGCTGATGGGATTGCTTCGTATGAAACAAACTTTCCGGCAATGGCGAAGTGGATGGGGTTGAATTCCAATTCAACAAAATTGATTCCTTATGAAGGATCGAATAAACAATTTATGAGCGGATGGTTAAATACGATTCTTCGTCCGATGGAGAAGAAAGGTGTTGACTTTTGGTGGCTTGATTGGCAACAACGGCTGAACGATGAGAAATTTAAAAACTTAAGTAATACATGGTGGATCAACTATGTCGTTTTTTCCGATATGGCACGTAATCGTGATACCCGTCCCTTACTCTATCACCGCTGGGGAGGATTAGGTAATCATCGTTATCAAATTGGATTTTCGGGAGATACTCATATATCCTGGGCTTCCCTTAATTTCCAGCCTTACTTTAACTCAACAGCTTCCAATGTGCTTTATGGTTATTGGAGCCATGATATTGGTGGGCACATGGGGGCTAATAGTATTAATCCGGAGCTTTATGTACGGTGGTTGCAATTTGGAGCCTTAAGCCCCATCTTACGTACCCATTCTACTAAAAATTCGAACTTAAATAAAGAGCCGTGGATCTTCAGTCCCGAATATTTTAAGATTATCCGTAGCACAATCTTGGAGCGCTACAAAATTGCTCCTTATGTGTATACGATGGCTCGTAAAACTTATGATGAAGCTTTATCTCTGTGCCGTCCAATGTATTATGACTATCCTGAGGCTAAAGAGGCTTATGATTATAAGAATGAGTATATGTTTGGCGATAACATTCTAGTTTGCCCGATTACTGCTCCAATGAAGGATGGAAAATCTGTTGTCAGAATTTGGTTACCTGCAGGAAATGATTGGTACGAATGGCATACGGGAACATTGCTTCAAGGAGGGCAAACCATAGATCGTATCTTCCATCTTGATGAATATCCCATTTATGTTAAAGCAGGATCCGTACTACCTTTCTATGATGAGCATGTTAAGAATTTGAGAAATAGGGATGAACCAATTGTGGTAACTGTCTTTCCTGGCTCAAAAGGGACATTTACTCTGTATGAAGACAATGGAAATGATAAGGATTATGCAACTCAGTATGCGACAACTTTGTTGACTTCTGAAAAGCGTGATAATATATTAACAGTGAGAATAGCGCCTCGTAAAGGGGGGTATTCCGGTATGCCTGCAAATCGTTCTTTTAAAGTTAATGTGATCGCTTCGACCGTACCGGAGAAGGTTTCTGTCAATGGTAAGCAGGCTGATTTTTCGTATGATGGCAACAACTTGATCCTTGCGGTTGAAATACCGGAAACAAATTGTAGCGTAGGGAAAGTAGTTGAAATTACTTATGCTGCTGATGCGCCGGATGTTGCTGACGGGCTTTATGCAAAATTCCGTCATGTCCAACAAACTATTTTGGATTTAAAGAAAAGACAGGCAGGGATTGTTCTTACAGAAAGGCTTGGAACGATGGAATCCACAGGACGTGCTATTACTTATTACCCCGATCAATTTGTGAAGGGAATAGAGATATTCCGTAAAAATTACACCAATTTGCCTGATGTTTTAAAAGAGCAAAAGTTAGATCAAAAAACAATAGACTGGTTTATGAGTGCGGTGAAATAGTGGCGTTTTATTTGGCTGGCTTCAAATAAAGCGGAATGCATCAGCTGGATTAAAGGCTGATATACTGAAAATCGGTTCATTCATTTGGAGGAGTATAATAAAAATTCATTTTCTTTGAATCATTCTCTTTTTGAGTTGCTCTCTTGAGAGCTGGTTTTTGAATTTGGATTTCTATTCTGCTCCTTTTTTATTTGTTTGTTCAAGAAGCATATTATATATGTGTAATAATTCTATTGGTGAATAGAATAGGTTTTATTAACTTGCGCACAAAATGGAATTTCTTTTATGGAAGACGTATTTAAGACGAAAGGATTTACGAGTTGGGATGGTTGCATTATAATTGCTATTGTCGTTATGTTACTTATATTTGCATTTCTGAAAAGCTGTTCTGTTCTTATTGTAGCATTTCCTTCTTTATTTTTATCCATCAATGAATATTCTAAAAAATATATTGTTAAAGATAATGGTGATTTATGGGTGAGGAGTATGCTGGGAGTTCGCCAAAAAGCAACAGGGATATATCGTATTCTCTATGATCCTAATGCTAAAGGATGGAATTGGCGTACCCGGAAGATGATTATTACTCATAAAAAAGGATTCTTCTCGATAACGCCTGACAATCCTGAAGAACTCCTTGCGCTACTTAAAAGAAAGAATCCGAATGCGGAGATAATTAATTTTGAAATACCTGTTAATAATAAGAGATAATGAAATATCAAGTTGCTATTATTGGTGGAGGACCTGCGGGGTACACTGCTGCCGAGACAGCCGGAAAAGCCGGATTGAGTGTTATTATGTTTGAGAAACAAGCATTGGGAGGAGTATGCCTGAATGAGGGGTGTATTCCTACTAAAACCCTATTGTATTCGGCAAAAACTTACGATGCGGCGCGGCATGCATCAAAATATGCCGTTACAGCTTCTGATATTTCGTTTGACTTGCCCAAGATCATTGCCCGCAAACAGAAAGTTGTCCGTAAGTTAGTATTGGGTGTTAAAGGGAAACTTACGGCTCACGGTGTCGTAATGATAAATGGAGAGGCAATGGTGATAGATAAGAATCGTGTACAATGCGGTGAAGAAATATACGAATGTGATAATTTGTTGTTGTGTACAGGGTCTGATACTTTTGTTCCCCCTATTCCGGGAGTAGATGCCGTGCCTTATTGGACGCATCGTGACGCGCTGGAAAATAAGGCGCTTCCGCAATCACTTGCTATTATCGGAGGCGGAGTTATTGGAATGGAGTTCGCCTCTTTCTTTAATAGTCTGGGAGTACAAGTTACTGTTATTGAGATGATGAATGAAATTTTGGGCGGTATGGACAAGGAATTGTCTGCCTTGCTTCGTAATGAGTATGCCAAACGAGGAATCAAATTTATGCTCGGTACAAAAGTTGTCTCTGTATCCAATTATCTTGTGAACTCTGTTGAAACTGACATTCCTTCTCTTTCAGAGGGTGGGAAAGAAAATCTTCCAGAGGTTCAGGGTAATGAAGCAAGTGGTAATGGAGAAGTACAACCTAAAACGTCATTGGCACAAGTTACTTATGAGAATGCAGATGGAAGTACAGAATCGCTTGTTGCTGAAAAACTATTAATGAGCGTAGGGCGTCGTCCGGTGATAAAAGGTTTTGGATTGGAAAATTTGAACTTGGTAAAAACAGAGCGGGGTAATATTCTCGTGGATGAGCAAATGCAGACTTCTGTACCGGGCGTGTATGCCTGTGGCGACTTGACAGGCGTTTCTTTGTTGGCGCATACAGCCGTGCGTGAGGCTGAGGTGGCTATACATGCCATCGTAGGAGAAAAGGATAAAATGAGTTATCGGGCTGTGCCAGGAGTTGTTTATACTAATCCCGAGATTGCAGGAGTGGGGGAGACAGAGGAAACTTTAGAAAAGAAAGGCATTACTTGCCGGATTGTGAAATTACCGATGGCTTATTCCGGTCGTTTTGTGGCTGAGAATGAAGGAGTAAATGGCATCTGCAAGTTGTTACTGGCTGAAGATAATACCATATTAGGTGCTCATGTATTGGGAAATCCTGCTTCCGAGATTATCACTCTGGCTGGTATGGCTATTGAACTGAGATTAACGGCTACAGAGTGGAAGAGAATTATCTTTCCACATCCTACGGTAGGAGAAATTTTTAAAGAAGCATTATAAAAATAATAAGGCGATGAAAACAGTCAAGTTAATGACATGCGATGATGCAGCTCAGGCACACATCGTTCAGGGGGCTTTGGAAAATGAAGGAATTTCTTCCTTATTGCACAATGAAAACATGTCTACCTTGTTACGGGGATATGTTAATGATATTGCTGGTGTAGATATTTTAGTAAACGAGTCAGATTATGATGCGGCTATCCATCTATTGGAAAAAAATCAAATGATTCCGGAACAGTTGAAATATTGTCCTTGCTGTGGTTCGGCAGATATTAAATTCGTGTTGAAGAAGAAGCACCGTTTACGGGCTGTTTTAGCTTCTATTGCTTCTATGCTGGCTGCCACTCCTCCCGGTTCCAATCATTGGGAGTATATCTGCAATAAGTGTGGTGCTCATTTCGAAAAACCAGTAGCAGAGCTTAATAAAGGGGAACAGTCAGAATAACTGGAGGGTGGCTGTATATCACTTACTACAAGTTAGTAGATAAAAGGGCATTTCGATTATGTAAAGATTGTAACCGGGGGAAAGGTACAAGAAAATTTAGATAAAAAACAATGAAAAGAATAGCGCTGTATTTTCTTTTATCAGTTTGTGTATTGTCATCATTTGCGCAAGAAATAAAAAAGGAGCTTCTTTCTTCAAATCTTGATACATTAATAAAGCATCGACTTCCTGCCGGTTCTAATGTTGGTATATCTATTTATGATTTGTCTGAAGGGAAGTCTCTTTATACTTATCAGGCTGATAAGCTTTCCCGTCCAGCTTCCACTATGAAGTTACTGACTACAATTACAGCTCTTTCCCGTCCCGAGGCGGATGAACCTTTCCGAACGGAAGTGTGGTGTCAGGGCACTATCCGACAGGATACTTTGTATGGTGATTTGTATGTCATCGGTGGGTATGATCCTGAATTTACGGAAGTCGATTTGGATTCTTTGGTTAGTGATGTGGCTCGTTATCCTTTTTCTGTTATTACTGGGAGGGTATATGGTGATGTTTCCATGAAAGATTCATTGTATTGGGGTAGTGGTTGGATGTGGGATGATAATCCGTATGAGTATCAACCCTATCTTTCTCCGTTAATGCTGAATAAGGGGGTGGTCACTGTAGCAGCTTTTCCCGGTGTGAAAGGTGATACAGCCCGTTTGGAGTGTACTCCTTCTTCTCCTTATTATACGGTAAAAAATGAGACCCGTACAAAAATACCATCCGCAGGACGTTTTACTGTTTCCCGTGACTGGATGATCAACGGGAATCATTTGGTTGTTACCGGTAATGTGGTAAGAAGGTGTGCCGGTACTGTTAATGTTTATTCTTCTCCAGACTTTTTCATGTCCACTTTTATGGATCGCCTCCAGAAAAAAGGTATTCATGCTGTTTCAAGCTATGCCTTTCACGAGTTTCAAAAAGATAGCCTTTCTGTGCAAATGGCTTTGCATGAAACTCCTGTGCAGCCTGTTGTTAATCAGCTCTTAAAGGAAAGTGATAATTTGAATGCGCAAGCTATGCTTTGTCGGTTGGGAGCACAATCTACCGGTAAGAAACATATTTCTGATGAAGACGGATTGTCAGCTATTCGTCGGCTGATAAAAGAATTTGGAGATAATCCTGACCGTTATAATTTGGCTGATGGTTGCGGTTTATCTAACTACGATTATATTTCTCCCGAATTGCTTGTTTCTTTTTTGCGGTATGCATATTCCCGAACCGATGTTTTTCAAAAGTTATATAAAGCTTTGCCTATTGGTGGAGTGGATGGGACATTGAAAAACCGTATGAAGCGAGGTACTCTTTCTTATAAGAAAGTTCATGCAAAAACAGGATCCTATACTGCCATAAACTGTCTTGCCGGATATTTGCAAATAAAGAACGGACACGAAATAGCTTTCGCCATTATGAATCAGAATATTCTTTCCGGTGCTGTTGCACGGGCTTTTCAGGATGCGGTGTGTGATGAAATTTATTCCTCTTTGCTATGTCGATAGCGTGCCGGAGACATTCCTAGATGCGCTTTTACATACTTCCCAAAGAATGATTGATTAGGAAAGTTAAAACTTTCTGCAATTTCTTTGATTGATTTGTCAGAATGCTTTAGCTTTACCTTTATTTGCTCTATGGCATATTCATTTATCCAGTCGAGTGCTGTTCGTCCGCTTACTTGTTTGACTACACTGGACATATATTTAGGTGAATAACATAGAATATCTGCGTAATAGTTTACAGTACGATGCATCCCATTATCCTTGGAAACTTCCTCCATAAAACGATGGCAAAGCAGATTTCCTTGTTTCATCTCCTTCTCCGGTTCTATTTCGAGGTCATTGCAGCTATATTGATGAATAATAGCCATTATTTCACAGAATATTGCGGAAAATAAGTAATGCAGGATGTCTTTCCGATAATGATGGGTCGTGTTATTTATCTTAGCCATAATAAGTGCCTCATAGTATTTCCCCAATGGACCTTTTTCTTCTTCTTTGATGTGTTGGACCGGATTTTTATAGATGTAATAGAACATATTGTCTGTTCCTTTTTCCTTTTTGATTATGCGATTAAGGAATTGTGTAGAAAAGCCTATCATTCTCAGTTTATATCTGGGGCTAAGCATAATTTGGCTTAGGATCATGGTAGGCAGACAAATGATGTAGTCATGGGATTGCAGTAAATAAGTTTTTCCGTTAATATCAAGTTGTGCATGCCCTTCTACACAGAATATAATGAAAAGGAATTTTGTTCTTACGGCATCCATGCTATAAGGAAGGTTTGTTAGATCTTCTGTTACTATGAAGTCGTCATCTATGTAGTTTAACTGACTACCGAGCAGCTTAAAATCTTTTATATCAATCGTCTTTATTGCTCCATTTTCCATATCGCTATTTTTTTATATTGCAAATATGGATAATTATTAATAGATAAAAGTGTTCTATTCTTCTTAAATAATATCCTCTGGTTCTTATTTATTAATAATGAGATCTTTTCGAAGGAAAGAATAAGATAAATAGAACATTTTAACCGAACTGTGGATAAGCTGTGTGATGTTCTATTCCGTTATCTTTGTCACAGTTTTTAATGATAACAGTATGAATAAAGTAGAAAGAAAATGGATACAACTGGTGATGGTCATCGGATGTATAATGTTGTTAGCATCTTGTAAAAAAGCACAAGATGTTCAAGTGAAACCTTCGTATGCGACAATGAAAGTGGCTGCAGCCGATAAAGAGCTTTCAACCTCCTATTCGGCAACGATACGTGGGCGGCAGGATATTGATATTTATCCTCAGGTTTCAGGTACTATTGTAAAGTTGTGCGTGAACGAAGGGGAGAAAGTGCGTCGGGGACAATTACTTTTTATAATTGATCAGGTTCCTTACCGTGCAGCATTGAATACTGCTACCGCCAATGTGGAAGCAGCAAAAGCTTCCCTTGCTACCGCTAAACTGACTTATAACAGTAACAAGGAATTGTATGCACAGAAAGTGGTTTCTGCATTTAGCCTTAAGACGACAGAAAATTCTTATCTCACAGCCAAAGCACAATTATCACAGGCTGAAGCACAAGAGATAAGTGCACGTAATAATTTCTCTTACACCGAGGTGAAAAGCCCTTGTGACGGTGTAGTCGGAGCTTTGCCTTATCGTGCCGGTGCATTGGTTGGTCCAAGCATACGACAAGCGTTGACTACGGTTAGCGATAATTCAGATATGTATGTCTATTTTTCAATGACAGAGAATCAGTTACTCTCCCTGACCCGTCAGTATGGTACAATGGATGAAGCTATAAAGAACATGCCTGAAGTACAGTTACAATTGAACGATGGGTCTGTGTACGACATCAAGGGAAAGATAGAATCGATTAGTGGTGTTATCGATCGGCAGACTGGTACAGTCGTAGCACGTGCTGTGTTTCCGAATGCATCCCGTTTATTGCATAGCGGATCGTCGGGGAATGTAATTGTACCAAATACCTATAAACAGTGTATAGTTATTCCACAGGGAGCTACCGTGCAACTGCAGGACAAAACTATTGTATATAAAGTGGTGGATGGCAAAACCGTTTCTACACTTATTACCGTAGCCCCGGTAAACGACGGGCATGAATATGTGGTACTTGACGGCTTGAAGGTTGGCGATGAGATTGTGTCTGAAGGAGCCGGGCTCGTGAGAGAAGGGACACCGGTTAAATAAAGAGAAAACTTATGAAAGGAAACATATTTATAAAACGGCCTGTTATGGCAATGTCCATTTCAGTGCTGATTCTAATAGTCGGATTTATTGCGCTGTTTACTTTGCCGGTGGAGCAGTATCCTGATATTGCTCCTCCTACGGTATATGTGACTGCAAGTTATACAGGAGCTGATGCCGAGGCGGTGATGAATAGTGTTATTATGCCATTGGAGGAAAGCATAAACGGAGTGGAGAATATGATGTATATTACCTCTACTGCTACAAATGCGGGATCGGCTACGATACAAGTTTATTTTAAACAGGGGACAGATCCGGATATGGCAGCGGTGAATGTGCAGAACCGTGTGTCGAAGGCACAGGGGTTGCTCCCTGCTGAAGTGACAAGAATAGGTGTGACTACGCAAAAGCGGCAAACCAGTTTCTTGCAGATTAATTCGTTGGTAAGTACCGATGGAACGTATGACGAAACATTCCTTGCCAACTACTTGGACATTAATATCATACCTGCCGTAAAACGTGTGGAAGGTGTGGGTGATGTGCTGGAACTGGGTGATACCTATAGTATGCGGGTCTGGCTGAAGCCGGAACGGATGGCGCAATACGGTTTGGTACCTTCCGATGTAACTGCTGTGTTGGGCGAGCAGAATATTGAAGCGCCCACCGGAGCATTAGGGGCTAATTCGAAGAATGTATTCCAGTTTACCCTGAAATACCGTGGTCGTTTAAAGAGTACGGAAGAATTTAAAAACACAGTTATCCGTGCACAAGCTGATGGTTCGGTACTACGATTGAAAGATGTGGCTGATGTGGAGTTAGGTGCATTATTCTATAGCTTCCATGCGGAAACAGATGGTCATCCGGGTGTGACGTTTATGACTTTCCAGGTGGCTGGAGCAAATGCTACTTCGGTAAATAAAGATATTTCCGCATTGTTGGATGGAATGAAGAAAGACTTGCCTAAAGGAACTGAGTTCATTACTTTAATGAGTTCAAACGATTTTCTTTTTGCTTCCATTCATAATGTGGTTGAGACCTTGATTATTGCTATCATATTGGTGATTTTGGTGGTATATTTCTTCTTGCAGGATTTCAAGAGTACACTTATTCCTTCTCTTTCCATTATTGTTTCGCTGGTGGGGACTTTTGCCTGTCTGACGGCAGCTGGGTTCAGTATCAATATTCTGACCATGTTTGCCTTGGTGTTGGCTATTGGAACGGTGGTGGATGATGCCATTGTGGTGGTGGAAGCCGTGCAATCCAAGTTTGATGCCGGTTACAAATCGTCTTATCATGCGACAAAGGATGCTATGGGAGATGTGACTATGGCCATCGTTTCCTGTACCTGTGTGTTTATGGCGGTGTTCATTCCCGTAACGTTTATGGGTGGTACTTCCGGTATCTTCTATACACAGTTTGGTATAACCATGGCTACTTCCGTAGGTATTTCCATGGTTTCGGCCTTAACGCTTTGTCCTGCTTTGTGCGCCATAATGATGCGTCCTTCAGATGGGACTAAAAGCGCCAAGAGCATTAACGGACGGGTACGTGCAGCTTATAATGCTTCATATAATGCCTTACTGGGTAAGTATAAAAAAGGAATAATGTTTACCATTCACCATCGCTGGATGGTATGGACTTCATTGGGCGTTGCTCTGGTATTGCTGGCCTGGATGATGGCTACTACCAGAACGGGGCTTGTCCCACAGGAAGATCAGGGTGTGATGATGGTCAATATCAGTACTTCGCCTGGTAGTACGTTGGAAGAAACCGGAAAGGTGATGCAGAAGGTGGAAGCTGTATTGAAGGATGTTCCCGAAATACAGCACTATGCAAAAGTTACAGGTTATGGTCTGCTTTCCGGGCAAGGTACTTCTTACGGTACAATGATTGTCCGTTTAAAGGATTGGAGTGAACGAAAAGGGAAGGAACATTCTGCAGATGCTGTGATGGCACGCCTCAATGCTCGCTTCTATGGCATAAAGGAGGCACAAATATTCTGTTTCCAGCCGGGTATGATTCCGGGTTATGGTATGGGAAATTCCATTGAATTGAACTTACAAGATAAGACGGGTGGCGATATGCAAACATTTTACCAGTCTGTAATGCGATTCCTTGGTGCATTGAATCAGCGACCCGAAGTAGCTATGGCTTATACCTCTTATGCTATGAACTTTCCGCAAATTTCTGTTGATGTTGATGCTGCCAAATGCAAACGGGCAGGAATTTCACCGGCTACCGTGCTTGATGTACTAGGTAGTTATTGTGGTGGTTCTTATATTTCCAATTATAATAAGTTCGGTAAGGTGTATCGTGTTATGATGCAAGCATCTCCTGAGTTTCGTCTGGATGAACATGCTTTGGACAATATGTTTGTGCGTAATGGGACGGAAATGGCTCCTATCAGCCAGTTTGTCACATTGAAGAAAGTACTCGGTCCGGAAGTTGCCAATCGGTTCAATCTATATAGTTCCATTGCTGCTAATGTAAACCCGGCTAATGGTTATTCCAGTGGTGAGGTACAGAAAGCTATTAAGGAAGTGGTTGCTCAAACTTTGCCTTCGGGATATAGTTACGAATATGGTGGTATGGCGCGTGAAGAAGCTAACAGTGGAGGTGGACAAACAATCTTTATTTATGGTATTTGCATTGTACTTATTTTCTTGATTCTTTCTTGCCTTTATGAGAGTTTTCTGGTACCATTTGCCGTCATTTTCTCTGTACCGTTTGGATTAATGGGGTCATTCCTTTTTGCCAGACTATTTGGATTGGAGAATAATATCTATCTGCAAACGGGTGTGATTATGTTGATTGGTTTGTTATCAAAAACGGCTATCCTGATTACAGAGTATGCCATAGAGCGTCGCCGTATGGGTATGAGTATCGTAGAGTCCGCTTATTCTGCAGCTCAGGCCCGTTTCCGTCCTATCTTGATGACAGTGCTTACGATGATTTTCGGTATGCTTCCGTTGATGTTTTCCACTGGTGCAGGCGCCAATGGCAACGGTTCATTGAGTACTGGCGTTATTGGTGGTATGGCTGTCGGAACATTGGCTTTGCTCTTTGTCGTCCCGGTCTTCTATATCATTTTCGAATACTTGCAGGAGAAAATTCGTAAGCCGATGCAAGAAGAGGCTGATGTGCAGGTACTTTTAGAAAAGGAGAGAAGTGAGGTTGAAAAGGAGAAATAGGAAGTATTCAACTTAGTGATAAACTTTTATAATAATATAGTAATGTCTCAAAATCTTATATTTGTACTGGAGCATGCGGTGGCTTTTTGCATCGCTTGGTTTCTGGTGCATATTGAGGATAACATCGATTCTAAGAAACATATAAAAGAAACTGAAGAATGAAAAAACAGATTGTTACATTAGCTGTCGCCAGCTTATTATTCAGCAGTTGCGGCATCTATACCAAATATAAGCCTGCTGCTTCCGTTCCCGATAATCTTTATGGGGAAGGGGTGCAAGCTTCGGAAGATACGGTCAGTCTGGGCTTTATGGATTGGCACGAGCTTTTTACTGATCCGTATTTGCAACAGCTCGTTGAGCAGGGGTTGCGGACGAACACAGATTATCAATCCGCCCAACTTCGTGTGAAAGAAGCACAGGCGACATTGTTGTCTGCAAAACTGGCTTTCCTGCCTGGCTTTGCCCTCGCACCACAGGGTACCGTTAGCAGCTTTGACAGTCAGAAAGCTATACAAACCTATTCGTTGCCTGTCACTGCCAGTTGGGAACTGGATGTCTTTGGGCGTATGCGCAATGCCAAAAAACAGGCTAAAGCTCTTTATGCGCAGAGTCAGGACTATCGTCAGGCGGTACGTACTCAACTGATTGCTGGAATTGCCAATACTTACTATACCTTGTTGATGTTGGATGAGCAACTTGCCATTTCTGAGCAGACGGAAGAGGCTTGGAAGGAAATGGTTGCTTCCACACGTGCCTTGATGAATGCCGGTATGGCCAATGAGTCTGCTGTATCGCAAATGGAAGGTACTTATTATCAGGTACAGGGGTCCGTACTCGATTTGAAGGAACAAATCAATAAGGCGGAGAACAGTCTGGCCCTTTTATTAGGTGAGACGCCTCGGCATTATGAACGCGGCAAATTGGAAGGACAGCAATTTGCTGCTGATTTTTCTATTGGCGTCCCGGTGCAAATGCTTTCCAGTCGTTCGGATGTACGTAGTGCAGAGCGTTCGTTGGAAGCGGCTTTTTATGGAACTAATCAGGCGCGTTCCGCTTTCTATCCCTCCATTACGTTGAGTGGCAGTGCAGGATGGACCAATTCAGCAGGATCAATGATTGTCAATCCCGGTAAGTTTCTGGCATCTGCTGTGGGCTCGTTGACGCAGCCACTTTTTGCGCGTGGACAGGTTATTGCACAGTATCGTATAGCCCGTGCCCGGCAAGAGGAAGCTTCGCTTACTTTTCAACAAACTTTGTTGAATGCCGGTAGTGAGGTGAACGATGCGCTCACTGCTTGCCAGACCAGTAAAGCAAAGACTGTTTTGCTGGATAAGCAAGTGGCTTCTCTGCAAACAGCTTTACGTAGTACTTCTTTATTGATGGAACATGGTAATACCACTTATTTGGAAGTGCTTACCGCCCGTCAGACATTGCTAAGTGCACAGCTCTCACAGACAGCAAATCGTTTCACTGCAATACAGAGTATTATTAATCTTTACCAAGCCCTGGGAGGAGGAAGGAAATGATATTAATTTCCAAACAATTCTTTAAGGGGATGAAGACACACTAAAAGTTTCTTTCTTCTTTACTTTCATTTAGGCGTGAATTACGCGGGTTGTATGGATTACGATTGTTTATATCTGTACTTTTCGCATAATCCACGCCTTTTTATAGTCATTATTAAATTTTCCAAAAGATGCCACTATAACCACACATTATGTAAAATGGACGATGTGAATTATCCCAAATATAAATAATAGCTACATATGGATATTCAAAATTCTTTTCTTTGTATGTTTTTGTACTGCATGGCAGTAGCACTTTATAAAAAGTACTGCCATCTTTAGCTCCAAAGAACTTATCGTAAGAGGGTAGTGCTTTATTTTCTTTTACTGTTATATGCAGTATATATTTCGTTATTGTTGGTGTTTGGCTTTCATCTATGTATTTACAGAGATTTGGCCCTTCCTTGTTTAATGTGCTTTTGGCTGTGGAAATTAGCTCTTTGCATTCTTGTTCCGTTAGATTTGGCTCTTTAATCTGTGTGACAGTTTGAGCGCTTACCATACAGTTTATTGCAAATAGAAATGTAACTGGTAAGATTTTTAGAATATCTTTTGGGGCTTTTATCATGTTTCTATTTAAGGTTTATTATATTTTATTGAATTTGGTGTTTGTAATTGGACATAGCGATTACTTTATGTAGCAAAATATCCAACTATCTTAACTTATAGATTGTCTAAATTTATGGAAAATGAATTAAACGACAAAGTTTATAAGGAAGAATATGCTATTTTTGATCTATTTTATACGAAATAGTATGTTACCACTTGATCTTTGCAAGAAGGCTAAAACGCTGTAGGTAGAAAGATGATTTTTCTTTTTACATAAAGGGAAGAGTGAAGTAAATCAGGGTGAATTTGCCGGGATTATTTATAAACGAAATAGAGACGTAGTGGCTGTTTGTTGCATATAGGGCTCCAACGTGCTGGAGCTCTATATGCAACGCGTTGGGCATATAGATCCAGCAGACTGGATATATATGCCCAACGGAAGCTTATTATATAAGGGGATGTTATTTATATTGCGCCCAGTCGATATTCTTCATATCGCCGCTTTTTGCCAGTTCGGCATGCATACCTAAGGCGGCACGGACAGCGTGCGGAGTTTGTGCTTTACCATCGGTTAGCTTCAGGTAATCCCAAAGAATATTCTTGTAATCGGGATGTACACAATTCTCAATGATGGCTTGTGCGCGTTCTTTAGGACTCTTGCCACGCAGGTCGGCGACACCTTGTTCGGTAACAATGATGTTAACGTCATGTTCGCTATGGTCAACATGTGATACCATGGGAACAATAGCACTGATCTTACCTTCTTTCGTTATAGACGGGCAGGTAAAGATCGAAATGTAGGCATTGCGCGTGAAGTCTCCCGAACCACCGATGCCGTTCATCATCTTCGTCCCGCCGATGTGGGTTGAGTTTACATTCCCGTACAGGTCGGTTTCAATAGCAGTGTTGATTGAGATCACCCCTAAGCGGCGGATGACTTCCGGATTGTTTGATATTTCAGATTGGCGAAGTACCAGTTTGTCACGGAAGAAGTCCATATCATCGTATACGCTCTTTAGGCAATCGTTTGTTACGGTCAGTGAACATGCACTGCCGAATTTAACACGTCCGTCGCGAATCAACCCGATAACCGAGTTTTGAATAACTTCGGTATACATTTCGAATGCCGGGATTGTTTTGTCACGTCCCAAAGCTCCTAATACCGCATTGGCAATATTTCCCACTCCCGATTGTAACGGAAGGAAAGTGGAAGGTATGATGCCACGTTTCATATCGGCAGCCAGAAAGTCGGCTACGTTTTGACCTATCTTGTCGGTTAACGGATCGGCGGCAGCAAAAGAGCGTGCTTCGTCGGGCCAGTTTGTCTCTACCACCCCTACAATCTTTTTAGGGTCTACCTGAATATACGTTTTACCAATGCGGTCACTCGGTTTGTAGATGGGGATCTCCCGTCTGTAAGGTGGATCAAGAGGCTCGTATACATCGTGCAATCCCATTGCATTTTTGCTATGGGCGCTGTTTAATTCAACAATAATCTGGTCTGCCAGGCGACAAATGGTCGGTGCAATACCACCGGCGGCGGTTAAATATATCTTTCCATCGGGAGTCAATTCGCAAGCCTCAATGATAGCGACATTTACTTTGCCCATAAAGCCATAGCGGACTTCTTGCGCCATTTGTGATAAATGGATGTCATTGTAAGCAATTTCTCCATGGTTGACTGCCGTGCGGAAATCTTTGTTTGTGGTGTAAGGGGCACGGTAACGGATTGCCTTGGCGCGTGAAAGAATACCATCGCAGGAGTCTCCTGTTGAAGCACCGGTAAAGATACCGACCTGAAAAGGGTTCCCTTTTGCGTGTTCTTCTTCTGCTATTTTTGCTAATTCCGCCGTAACAGCCTTTGCCGTTCCGGCGGGGGTAAACCCGCTTAAACCAACGTTGTAGCCATGCTTGATGAGGCTTGCAGCTTCCGCTGCCGAGATGTAATTGAATGCCATAATTATATTTAGTTATTTTTTCGTGTAAATCCCTTGAAATGTTTGCCGTTCTTTAATATTTCCTCTGAAGTATTTCCGACCAGATAACTGCCTTTCGTATCTCTTCTATAGAATGGAAATTAAAATCGGGAGTTGCTTCAGGCGCTTGTGAAGCAATTGATTCTGACGAAGATGTATTCTTAGGAGGAGATACGGTCGTATTATGGTAGGAGGAAGAGGTTTTATTCTTCTCTTGTTTTGATTTATTTTTAGAAGCAACAGTAGCCTTAGGCTCAAATATGGTGTCTTCAGGAATGTACCCTCCGTATTTTTTTTCATAATTGGGTATGAAAACTTTCTGAGCACTGGTTTCTCTCTTTGCCAATATATCGGGCTTTTTTTCGACACTTTTGTCTGCTTCTTTTTTTAAGTGCTTGACAATCCCGATGACAATTACTCCAGCAATTATTAAAAATTGTACGATTCCATCCATAACTTTCTCATTTTTCACGCCAAAGGTAATTAATAAATCCGAAAAAGGACCAATATTTCTATATGAAAAAAGGGCAGCTTCACAGCTCCCCTAATTTTTTTAACCTAAACCTTAACTATGAAAAAATCTAATGTTTCTTTCATTATACAAATGTGTAAAATTGTTCTAAATGTGCCAAGTAACTTCCAGAAAAACAGTTCCTTGATTAACATTTATTATTATAAGTCATTCTGTTTCTACTTATAAACGTTATTTTTTGCCGTTTTACTCTTTACATTGTTCCCGAAGCCGTATCTTTGTCCGCTGGATTTTCAGCATGATAAATAAAAAATACTTATGGAAAGAGAAACGGGAGCAGACTTAAAATCTGCAACTGCGGATGATAACAAGAAGTTATTCATCGAGACTTATGGCTGCCAGATGAATGTGGCGGATAGTGAAGTAGTAGCCTCTGTGATGCAGATGGCAGGGTATTCGGTTGCCGAAACAGTGCAGGAAGCAGATGCCGTATTTATGAATACATGTTCTATTCGTGATAATGCGGAGCAAAAGATCTTTCGCCGGCTTGAGTTCTTTCATTCACTCAAGCGGAAGAAGCATAATTTGATTGTAGGAGTGCTGGGGTGTATGGCCGAGCGGGTGAAAGATGACCTGATCACAAACCATCATGTGGATTTAGTGGTAGGTCCCGATGCATATCTCACCTTACCCGAGCAAATAGCAGCAGTGGAAGCCGGTGAGAAAGCCATTAATGTGGAACTGTCCACAACGGAAACTTACCGGGACGTGATCCCTTCACGCATTTGCGGTAATCACATTTCGGGCTTTGTATCCATCACGCGCGGGTGCAACAACTTCTGCACTTATTGCATTGTGCCTTATACCCGTGGACGAGAGCGTAGCAGGGATGTGGAGAGCATTTTAAATGAAGTGGCCGACTTGGTGGCAAAGGGCTATAAAGAGATTACGCTTATAGGCCAGAACGTTGATTCCTATTGCTTTAAAAAAGAAGGGGAAGAGACTATTTCTTTCCCGAAGTTACTTCGTATTGTGGCTGAGGCTGCACCTCACGCACGTATTCGTTTTACAACTTCTCATCCAAAGGATATGAGCGATGAAACGTTGGAAGTTATAGCTCAAATGCCTAATATATGTAAACATGTCCATCTGCCGGTACAGAGCGGAAGTTCACGTATCCTAAAGCTGATGAACCGTAAATACACCCGTGAATGGTATTTGGAACGGGTAGCTGCCATTCGGCGTATTATTCCCAATTGCGGTTTATCTACTGATATCTTTTGTGGTTTCCATTCAGAGACGGAAGAAGATCATCAGTTGTCACTTTCGTTAATGGAAGAGTGCAAATACGATGCCGCATTTATGTTTAAGTATTCCGAACGTCCGGGTACGTACGCATCTAAGCATTTAGTAGATGATATTCCGGAGGAAGTGAAGATACGTCGTCTGAACGAAATCATAGCTTTGCAAAACCGTCTTTCCGCAGAGTCGAATGCTCGTTGTATAGGGCAGATACACGAAGTCTTGGTGGAAGGTTTTTCAAAACGTTCCCGTGAGCAACTTGTAGGACGTACGGAGCAAAACAGGGTGGTGGTTTTCGATCGTGGAACACATCATATCGGTGACTTTGTTAAGGTTAAGATCACTGAATCCAGTTCAGCCACATTGAAGGGAAAAGCTGTTTAGCGGAATATTCTTTTTTTAATGTATGATGCCAAGGCATCATTAAGCTCCTGAAGCTTTTTGTCTGATTTTAGGAGTTTGCTTCAAAATTTACTACTCTAAAAAGTTACGGGCTGTAACTAATAGGTATAAAAGAACCTTATCAAACTCTCTTTCCGAGTAATGATAGGGTTCTTCTCTTTGCTGATAAGGATAATAGCTTTCAGCTTAAAAGTCGCTTTTTCCTAAGGCTGAGTTTTTGCATATCTTTATAACATTGCAATAGCGTGTAATACAAATTCTTATTTTGCTTTTGTCTTTTACTTACTCTTTTTATTTAAACCGAGCAATGCAGGTCAAGTTTGCATTACGCGCTTTTGTTTTTCTATCCGGTTATATGGACTGGTATAATTATTCATTTCATATACCGTTTGATGAATAAGTTTTTATTGTATATTTGTGTGCTTATTAAGTAACAGATAAAGATAAACTATGATCACAAACCAACTTCTTCATCCCTCAAGTATTGTGGTAGTGGGGGCATCCAATAACATACATAAACCCGGTGGGGCTATTTTGCGTAATCTGATCAGTGGCGGTTACTGTGGTGAGTTAAGGGCGGTGAATCCTAAGGAAGCGGAAGTTCAAGGGGTAAAGGCGTATCACGATGTAACGGATATACCGGATACGGATTTGGCCATACTTGCTATTCCTGCATCCATGTGTCCGGATGCGGTAGAAGTACTTGCAGCCGGAAAACATGTACGTGCCTTTATTATTCTATCGGCTGGGTTTGGTGAAGAAACTCATGAAGGTGCTTTGCTCGAAGATCGCATATTGAATACGGTAAACCGTTATGGTGCTTCGTTGATTGGTCCAAACTGTATCGGGTTGATGAATACGTGGCATCATAGTGTGTTCAGTCAGCCCATTCCACATTTGCATCCGCAAGGAGTGGATTTGATTTCCAGTTCCGGGGCTACAGCTGTTTTTATCTTGGAAAGTGCCGTAACCAAAGGATTGCAGTTCAACTCGGTGTGGTCGGTGGGAAATGCCAAGCAAATTGGAGTGGAAGATGTATTGCAATATATGGATGAGAACTTTCATCTGGATAAGGATTCCAGAATCAAGTTGCTTTATATTGAAAGTATTACCGATCCTGATCGCCTGCTGTATCATGCCTCTTCTTTGATTAGGAAAGGATGCAAGATTGCGGCGATTAAAGCGGGAAGCAGTGAAAGTGGCAGTCGTGCTGCGTCTTCACACACTGGTGCTATTGCCAGTTCCGACTCTGCCGTTGAGGCATTATTTCGGAAAGCAGGTATTGTTCGCTGTTATTCCCGGGAAGAATTGACAACGGTTGGTTGTATTTTTACGCTACCGGATTTGAAGGGGAAGAACTTTGCTATCATCACTCATGCCGGTGGACCGGGGGTGATGCTGACCGATGCTTTGAGTAAGGGAGGGTTGAATGTCCCGAGGCTGGAAGGTCCTTTGGCTGATGAATTGAAGCTGCAGCTATTTCCTGGAGCTGCCGTAGGAAATCCTATAGATATATTGGCTACCGGTACGCCGGAGCATTTGCGTCTTTGTTTGGAATATTGCGAAGAGAAGTTTGATAATATTGATGCGGTGATGGCTATCTTCGGCACTCCGGGATTGGTAACTATGTTCGAGATGTACGATGTGTTGCATGAGAAGATGCAGACCTGCCGTAAGCCCATATTCCCTATTTTACCTTCCATCAATACAGCCGGGGCAGAGGTTGCGGCTTTTCTTGCCAAAGGACATGTGAACTTTGCCGATGAAGTGACTTTGGGTACAGCTCTTTCGCGCATTGTCAATGCACCAAAGCCGGCAGCAAATCAAATAGAACTCTTTGGGGTGGATATTCCGCAGATTCGTCGTCTCATTGATGCCATTCCGGAGAATGGTTACATTCAGCCTCACGATGTACAGGCCTTGTTACGTGCGGCAGGCATTCCGGTTGTGGATGAATTTGTATCAGCTAACCGGAAAGAAGTGCTTGCTTTTGCCCGTCGTGTAGGTTTCCCTATTGTGGCAAAAGTGGTGGGACCACTGCATAAGTCGGATGTCGGGGGAGTCGTCTTGAACATTAAAAGTGAGGAACATCTGGCGTTGGAGTTCGACCGTATGATGAAGATCCCCGAGGTAACTGCCATTCTGATACAGCCCATGCTGAAAGGAACGGAACTCTTTATCGGGGCGAAGTATGAGCAAAAGTTTGGGCATGTGGTGTTGTGTGGTTTGGGCGGCATATTTGTGGAAGTACTTCAGGACATCTCTTCTGGTTTGGCACCGCTTTCTTATGCCGAAGCCTATTCCATGATTCATTCTCTCCGGGCTTATAAGATTATAAAAGGTACCCGTGGACAAGAGGGAGTTAATGAAGATAAGTTTGCTGAAATCATTGTCCGGCTTTCCACTTTGTTGCGGTTTGCTACCGAGATAAAAGAAATGGATATTAATCCGCTATTGGGAACGAAGGAGTACGTCGTTGCAGTGGATGCCCGCATCAGGGTGGAGAAAGGGTAACTTGCAATAGCTATTTATTTTAACGTGGACTCTAAGATTTATGCACAAATCTTAAAATTCACGTTAAATAGTTCTGAATAGTTTTCTGCTCTCGTTTGAGAAATAATTGTTATATTTTATCTCCTTCTACCTGGGTGAGTTGGGCGTGTTCTACCTGAATTAGAACTGGTGGTTAAAGTAAAAACAGAGTTGTCTTTAGTATAATATCCTTTGCAGAAAATAGGAAGACCAAAATTTGATTCGGAATAATTGATTTTAAAAGCATTTTTTATATCATCTAAAGAATTGAAAAATTGGTTTGCGTTTCCTTCTGTGTCATCAGAAATAAGGTATAGTGTGATGGTTGATCTTTGTAATATTTCAGTGTCTTTAGATGAGAAATTTCCCCCTGTATTAAGAATTTTCCATTTAATTCCGGCTTCTACTGCTTTTTTTACTTCTTCAAATGAATATTCACTTTCGATGGTTAGTAAGGCTATTTTTCCATACGAAATAGAACGTACATATACGGGATTCTCTTCTGATGTATCTTTTGCTTTATCTTTGAAAAAGCCATTAGCAGGGACTTCCATTGTTACTGTAAAATTCCGAGATATCAATTGTCCTAGTAATCGGCTTTTTATATTGGTCTTTTTGGAATTACTCTGTACTTTTGCGGAAAATATCTTGGCAAGTCCAGCATTAGATGAAAATGCTTTCTCTATATCTGAGTATGAGAAGAATTCTGTACATTGAAAATCTAATGATTCTCTCCCTCCCCCTTTTAGAAATTTTTTATATTCTGTTGAGTTCAGTACTTCTTTTAAAAATTTTTTATATCCTATACCTCCCGTTTCTTTATTTATCTCTCCAATATAAGAGTCTGGAAAGCTTGTGCTAATGTCTATAGGGTTTCTTGGGTATAAAAGTTCTTTGGAAAAGTTCTTTCCAAATTCGGATTCAGGGAAAGCTGCTCCAACATAAATAATATTAGGGTCACTTATTAAGATATTTGATGTACTGTATCTTGGTGAAGTGGAATAATTTCCCCGATCGCTACGGGGTAAGTAACCATCCCGTGAGGAATTACCCCCAGGGTAGCTATCTCGTTCGCCACGACGTGAGGAGCCATCGCGCGAGGAATAACTATCCCGCCTTGAGCGACTCTCTATTGTTCTAGAAGAAGTAGTATTTCTGTCTTGTAACTTTACAGGATATACAATTAGTTCGTCAGAGCGTTCTCGTAATGAATCTGTGGAGAAGAAGTAGTCCCATTGGAAAGGGGTGTTATCAAAACGCCCTGCGGTGACTGAATTCTGATTGATACTTCTAGTGCTCTGGTTTGACGGCATAAGTAGATCATTATCATCGTCTGAGCATGAAGAGAATAGAATGATTCCCAATAATAGGGCAATCGAATAGATAAAATTTTTGGAACTCATGACTAAGTAGTTTTAATAGTTAATTTTTTAGTTATTTCTTATAAAAACTCTATTGTCTTTTGCGTAAAAACCTTTGCATAATATAGGATATCCGTATGTATCTTTGTTATAGAATGGCTTGTCTATAAATTCTTTTAGGTCATCAAAAGATGATTTTATTATAGCTTCTTGGTTTACATCGAGAACTGTTAATAAAATGATTTGAGATTTATATAGGACCCCTTCAGGATTTTGGTAATCATCCATGAATGAGCCTTTAAAAGCCATTAAAACATCTTGATAAGAATGTTCACTAGCTATTATAAAAAAGGCAGTAGCACCATAAGTTAATGTTCGTATGTAAACTAATTCATTTAAATTAGCTGGAATGTCAATAAATAGTCCATCTGATGGGGTTTCCATTGAAACAGTGAATCCTTTAAATACAATTTTTCCAATTGATAAGCTTTTTATATTTTTCATCTCAAATTCTTGCTTAGCTACTCTTTCAAATGTGCTGCCGAAATTCTTGTTTTCAGGAAAACAGCTTTCCAAGTTAGATAATGATTTTAGCTTTGCAAGCTTAGCTATATATGGTCTTGTAGAGGGAGTATAGCTTTTGTATTCCTCTGACTTCATCGCTTCTTTCAACTTTTGTAAATATTCACTTCCTTTTACTGTTTCCATACTTGTAGTATAAGGTGTCGGAAAATTGAAAGTTAAATCAACAGGATGCTTGTTCTCTCTAACTTCTCTATCAAAAGAAGTCGCAAATGTATTTTGAGGAAATGTCGCACCGATATAAATGTAAGGAGGGTTGGCAACAAGAGACCAGCCTTGTATACCTATATACCTTGTCCCAATAAAGACATCAGTGTTTTCACTGCTGTCATCAATAAAATTCTCCCATTGAGGAGAAAAGTTTTCTGGTATTGTGTCCTGAGGACTAGGTTCTAGAGGCCAAGAATTATTGTGGTTCTCGTTCCCACATGCAGAAAATAAAATGGTGATTGTTGAAAATAACGTTAAAAATAAGAGTCTTCTCATTGTATTCATTTCTTAAAATTGATAACTTTTAAATTTTTACATACCATTTTTATTACTTTACTTCAAAGTAATAAAAATGGTATATAAAGTTATGCTAAATGTTTTGAATGGCAATTTGTAAGAGGAATTCTTTTCTTGTAATTCTGTTGCTCAACGCCTTGATAATCAGTATGTATGCTGTGCTAATCTTTGTAATATCTTAGATTGCTATTGTAAGTTCAACTTATTGAATAGATAATTAATAATATTAGCTCCTTCTGGAGCTTGAATTTTTTTTCGGATATTAGTTTTATGTTTATGTACAGAGAAAATACTTTGCATCCATATTGCAGCAATCTCCTCTGTTTTGAATCCCGCAACTAGCATACAACATAATTGCAGCTCTTTCTCGTTGAGACATGAATAATTTCTTTTTAATAGAGTATAGAAATTCTTAAATGAAAAGTTTATATGCTCATAGAATTTATTCCATTGTGTAGTTAGTAAATCATTGTTCTTGATAAGACTGTATTTATCTAAATCTTTTATGAACTTGGCACTTTGCTCTTTTTGTGTATATCTTAGCATTGCAATTTGTTTGGCTATTTCAAAGTCACGTAATATAAAAGATTTAGCTTCGTCTTTGATATTCTTTAAATTCTCTAATGCTTGAATTTGCTGTTGCATGGCAAGGAGTTGATAAGCTTTCTTTTTCTTTCTATTTATATAAATAATTCCCCATACTCCTAATATTAGGAGAAGCCCAATAAGGCAATGTTTATATATTGTGATCTTTCTTTTATAGAGTTTCTTTTCATAGATATGAGTATAAGTTTGAATTGCTTCGTCCAGAGATTGTTCGTTTAAAATGCTCAAGATGTCTTCATATTGTTCTATGGCATTTGCTATATATTTGGTTTGTTCTTCTATATTATTATTTTCTTTTGCTAATTCTGCACAAAGTTTGTAGAATTTAATTTTTGTATAATTGATTTCATTTTCAGAGATGTATTCAATAGCAAGCTTTTTATGTAGCTTAGCATTATATAGATCGCCAATTGCGTAATAACAATAGGTTAGAATCGAATGGCAAATGAATTTATTCTCAGAAAGGTGTTCTTGTCCCAATGCCTCTTGAAGTCTTTCTATGCTTAATTTCCATGCTTTTAGCTTAAAAAGCGCAATGCCTTGTAAACGTCTGTTCTCATTGTAGTATATGTTATTTTTATTAATTAAATTACCTAAAGTTTGTAGTAGTTCGTATGCCTTTTTATATTGTCCTATATTCAAAAGGTTTTTGGCTACTTGTATTTGGGTTGAAATGCTCATGTCCTTAAATTCTACATCTTTTATATATTGATTGGCTATAGTTTGATATTTGACAAACTTAAATCTGTTGTATTTGCGAATGTACATATCTCCTAAATAACTATATAGGTGGAACAGCCAAATTGCATCATTTTCCTGCTTGGCAATAGTTATTGCATTTTCGATTGTCTTGATTTCGTTGTTTAAGTCTTTGTCCTTTTTGTATATTCCGGCGAGCAAATAGAGTGCTTCAAGTTGTTGCTGAGCCTTGTTTTTCTTGACAAAAATACTGATACTCCTTAAAAGAGTTGTTTTTTGAGGATAACAATTCTCATTTATATAATTTTGGGTTAACGATACTAAGAGAAACTTGGTTGCTTCTTCTTCATTCCTAATTTCAGATAGGTTCGTTGTGTCCAGTTTAGACTGGTATAATTTAGGATTATTCTCCAAAAGCGTGATTTCTTTATCAAATAAAGAATCTTCTGTGTTTCCCTGCTTACAAGAATACATGCATGCTAAAATGGATAATATAGCTAGAAATAAGACTATATAACGATTCATAATCGGTACTTTTTACGCGAATGATTTAGTTAAAGTGTTTATTGATTGGTGGTTTTACCTCTTGGCACTCTTTAAATATATTGGTCAAATCATAATTAAAGAGTGCTATAATGGGTTATCCTATTGACCTGACTGATAAACAGTGGCAATTTATAGAAAAAATATTAGATAACAAAGGCTGTAAGTAAAAAAATATTTACGCTATATTATCAGTGGTCTTTTTTATCTGATGAGAGCTGCTTGCTAATGGTGTATGCTATCTTATGACTGTACCTTTGGTATATTATCTATTGCATTTTTTCTGTATGTTTGCATGTATACATATATATTTAATTGTTTCATTATTGGTATATAATAGCAATTTACTTAAAGTTACTAAAAAGCATATAGAATCTCCGGTTTTGGATATTAGATGGTTTGTTTTGAGCTTTTTTATTCAGAGAATGGATTACTCACGCAATAAAAATGTCAGAAAGCTTAAACAGGGTTGACGCATTAAAAATATTTCATAGATAAAAGTTCACAAAGTAGCTCTTCGTCCCATCCTGCAGCTTTTCTTTTTGCTTTGATACTCCCTTTTCTTGGGTTCTTTTTTATAAGCATTAATGCAATCTTATTGATCAGTGAAACATTTTGTGCGGCATTTCCTGTTTTTTTCGATGCATCTTCTCCGAAAGAGACATCCAACTGCCAGTGCAAATTGTTCTCAATCGCCCAATGATCGCGTATTGATTCAGCGATTTTCTGTGGGTCAAGTCCCAAAGAGGTGAGATAATATCTTTGGGTGATAGCAGTTTCTCCCGTAGCCTTGATTGTTCTTTTCGATAAGATTCTTACTACAGATTTTACTCCTTTCCATTGCTTTAGCATTCCACTCAGCATCGGACAACTATATACAAAGCACTCCCTGATTTCATTTCTGCCATGAGTATTCTCTTCTGTTACATATTTCCCATAACGGTTCGAATAATAGGGTTTGGTTACGTCTATCTGCTTCTCCTCCAAACTATCAAACCATCCCTTGGCTTTCTCATAAAGGGTTTTTGGGTTTTGTTTCAAGGCCAGAATGTAATCGGCCTTAGCCATTATAATCTGTTCGGCAATATCTGTTTGACACCCCATGGCGTCAATGGTTACTATGCATTTGGATAAGTCCAAAGCCTCTAAGAGTTGTGGAATAGCTACGATTTCGTTGTGCTTTTCATCCACTTTTACCTGTCCTAAACTAATTCCGTTGGATACAGCCCAGGCACTAACCATATGGAGCTTAAATCCGGGAGAACCGGCAGGATGGTCAAGCGTACATTTACTCGCACCTCGAATGGTTTTACCGTCAATAGCAACAACCCCTTCGTATTTCTGGCAAATTTCAAACATCCAATGGCGAAATATGCGTTCAAAATAGTCAGGTTGAAGCAGACTGAAAAAACAATTGAAGGTGTCGTGACTGGGAATATGCTCTAAACCGGGCAAACGCTGGCGGAAGAAATCAATCTTGGCTTTACCGAATTCTTCCACTTCGTACCAGGATTCGGCACCACAGATTACTGCGGCCATTGCAATATACACGATAGCATCGGCAGAGTGTATACGTTTTCTGTCAATACGAGGATCATTGATTTGTTTACAAATACTAAATATGCCCATCTTCTTAGTCAATTAGTGTTTCTTATTTTACTATAAATATAAGAATAAAGTACGACATATAAAAGTGAATAATACTATATATAATAAATCATTTAAGTATATTTATAAAGTAAATACATTGTATTATTTTAGTAAAAACTATAATGCGTCAACCCTAAAAGCTTAAAGCAAAACTTCGGTTTACAGTTGTAGGCTCTTCGGGGGACAACTGTGGGCCGAAGAGCCTACAACTGTAAACCGGCGGGCCCACAGTTGTGGGCTCAAGAAAAGTCACTGCTAAAAGAAGAAAAAGTTGTACTTCCCTGATAATGGTTGACTTGTTTCTTACTTATTCCTGCTTAGGGTTGACTTGAAAGATTACTAACCCTACCAGCGGTTGACCATCTTGTTTGTTATTCCTGCTTCAGGTTAACTTGTTTTTTATCTTTTCTCTGATACAGGTTGACTAAGCTCTTTGAAAGAGGAAAAAAGAGAGGGATTCCTCCCTTTTTCCTCTTTCTGGCCCATTAGCAGGCCTTTTTTGGTCTTTTTACTGGCAAATGTACATCATTATTTCAAGTATGTGCCACACTCAGATAGTTTTCCCTGTAGCTTATCCACTTTTTCTTGATGGGGCCTTCCATTTTTCCGGCCTGTACTGGCGTGGACATATTCAAGCTCATATGGGGTCTTTCATTGTTGTAGAAGTGTACGGCAATAGCCACAGCCTGCTGTACCTCTTCTATCGATTTAAAGCGCATCCCTTGCAGCAACTCATTCTTTATAATACCATTCACCCTTTCAGCTATGGCATTATCCTTCGGATTACCATTTTCCGTCATACTGGGAAGAATTCCATTGTGCCGTAATACCGAGATATAATCCGCACTGGCATATTGTACACCTCTGTCCGAATGATGGATTAAACCTTTGACTTCCACTGCAGATATACTGTACTTCGTAGATAAAAGTAACCGTACGTCTGTCTCTTTTTCCTATATGTTAAGCACTTTATATCCTAGTTAGATAATGATGGAATCATCCCGCCCAATCTTCCCGGTCCAGATTTCTGTAGCCGATAGCTTCTGCCAAATGAGACGATTGTATCTGTTCACATCCTTCCAAATCGGCTATTGTACGTGCCACTTTGAGGATTCGGTCGTATGCTCTTGCCGATAGATTAAGGCGTTGCATGGCATTCTTCAGCAAGCTGAGCCCTTGTTCGTTCGGTCGTGCATATAAGTTCAATAGCTTACTGTTCATTTGGGCATTACAATAAATGCCGGTACTGTTGGCGTATCTTTTTTCCTGAACTTGGCGGGCGTAAATCACTCTTTCACGAATGGCGGCACTCGATTCGCTCGGATGATTGTCGGACATCTTTTCAAATGGAACGGGAATAACTTCAATTTGAAGATCTATACGATCTAAAAGCGGACCGGAAATGCGGTTCAAATACTTCTGTACTTGTCCGGGGCTACAGACACATGCCTTGGTAGGGTGGTTATAATAGCCGCAGGGGCATGGGTTCATAGAAGCCACAAGCATGAAGCTGGCGGGATATTCTACGTTTCCCTTTACCCGGGAAATGGTTATTTTTCGGTCTTCGAGAGGTTGCCGGAGGACTTCCAGTACGCTCCTGTTAAATTCAGGAAGTTCGTCCAGGAAAAGCACTCCGTTATGGGCAAGGCTGATTTCTCCCGGTTGGGGAAAACTTCCTCCTCCGGTCATGGCCACTGCCGAAATAGTGTGATGAGGGTCACGGAAAGGACGTTTTGAAATGAGTCCCGCTCCTGCCTCCAGTTTGCCGGCAACGGAATGTATTTTGGTTGTTTCAAGGCTTTCGCCCAGAGATAAGGGAGGTAAGATGGAAGGGAGACGTTTTGCTAACATTGATTTTCCGCTTCCGGGTGCTCCAATAAGTAGTATGTTGTGTCCACCGGCTGCCGCAACTTCCAATGCTCGTTTTACGTTCTCTTGTCCTTTTACTTCTGCAAAGTCAAGGTCGAAATGACCTTGTTCCGCATAAAACTCTTCGCGGGTGTTGACTATTGTTGGAGTGAGTTCCCGTTTACTATTGAAAAATTCGATGACCTCCTTTATGTTTTCCACCCCATATACGTTTAGCTGATTAACAACAGCTGTCTCACGGGCATTCTGGCGAGGGACAATTATGCCTTCAAATCCCAGCTCGCGTGCTTTGATCGCAATGGGAAGTGCTCCTTTAATGGGTTGCAAGCTACCATCCAGGCTGAGCTCACCCATCATAAGATAGCGGTTCAATTTATCCGGTTGGATAATTTCTCCTGCAGCAAGCATGCCTATAGCTAGCGGAAGGTCGTATGCGGACCCTTCTTTACGTATATCCGCCGGTGCCATATTTATAATGACATTGCTGGTAGGCATTCGATAACCATTGACTTGTAATGCGGAAATAATACGCTGATGGCTTTCTTTGACAGCCGAGTCCGGCAGGCCGACAAGATAAAACATACAGCCTCTTGAGCTATTCACTTCGATAGTAATAAGGGTTGCGTCAATGCCTTGCACTGCCGCTCCAAAAACTTTGATCAGCACAATGATAAATATTAAAAAGTTATGAGTAAAAAGGGAAAATAGCCTGTCAAGCAGAGTATTTAATGCTTTATTTTTGATTTGCTGACTTGTGTTTTGTTGTTCTTCTCTTTTTGCTTTATTTCTTTTAGTTTTTCTTCAATAGCTTTTTCGTCTAAGTCTTTTCCTTCTACTCTTCCTGAAGGAGAAACCAATATATTGGCAGGGAGTGTCTGTATGGCCAATTGTTTCACAATATCAGCGTTCCATCCCGAAAAGTCACAGACTTGTTCCCATTTCAAGGTATCGTTCTTTATTGCTTTTTCCCATTCCTCCTTATTTATATCAAGGGATATTCCAAGCAATGCCACGTCTTTATTTTTCTGCTCCTTTTTATAGATGCGGCGATACATTCCATTCGCTTTCCGGCTAATGCTGTCCCATGATGCCCAAAAGTGTATCAGGAGGCATTGATCTCTAAAATTTGTGCGGTTGATGTCTTTCCCTTTCGTATTCTTTAAGTGAAAATACGGAATAAGCTGGCCTGTAGCTGTTTTTTCTTCTTCTTCAATGTAGTCTAATAACTCATCCATATAAGGACGGTCCTTCAATTCGCCTGCCATATGGGAAGTGATTTTTTTGATTTGTGCAAAATCAGGATGAGCCTTTTGAACAAAATATTTGTCTAATAGATAAATGCCGACTAATGAAGAGGGGTGTTTGATTATAAATTCTTCGGCCTGCTTCTCTATTGGAGTCTTTGTTGTTTTTAGTTTTGCATTAAAGTTGGTCAATTCTTCATTAGAGGTATTTCCACTAATTTGAAGGGATGACAGTGTATTTGCAGAACCTTTAATTGTTATTTTATTGCCCTTGTTTAAAAAGAGGGGATATTCAGTTCCATTGCTAAACAATAGTAACCCTGTGACTAGAGTATCAGAGTGAAGAGTTGCGGAAAAATTGTCCTTCTTCACAACTAAAGTATCTATATGCTCATATAGCCTATCTGCTCCAAATAAATAAATGGTATCATTACCTAATCCTTCAATCTTACCGGTAAGACTAATTTCTTCGGATGCTTGCTTTCCACAAGCACTCAAAGCTATTAATAGGCAGTATAGTAAATAGTTCTTTTTCATTTCTGAATACTTTCTGCGAAAGTACATTTTTTACAAATAATAAAAAAGAAAAGCTTTACAATTCTAATGTCTTGTTGAGTAAAAGTAGATAGAACGTTTGCTTTTGGCCATTCTATATACAAAAGAAGGCATCTTTTGGGGATGCCTTCTTTTATAATTATCATTTAACTTCTAGCTTTAAGCCTCTTATTTCAAAAGACCCATGAAGTCTGCATTAGTGAAATATTTAGAGAACTCTAAATCAGAAGCTGCTTTCTTAGCCAATGACGGTTCTTTAGCAATTGCGCTCTTTAAGCTGCTGATTGTCATAGATGCATTGTTTGTTCTTGCTCCCAACACAGCTGCCAGATAATCAGTATATGCATCAGCTTTCTCTACACCAGACAATGTGCTCTTAGCTTTATTGTAATCTTTGGCAAGAATTTGAGCTAAAGCTGCACTATTGGTTTTTGTATCACCAAATGCACTGACTGCTTTGTCATATTCTCCTTTGGAAATGTATAAGTTTCCAAGTGCTTCATTCAATTCTTTAGCACCGGCTGCTTTTCCTAAATAAGTTTCAGCTGCATTTGCATCACCTTTAGACAGAGCAACCAAACCTAAGTTCATGTTTGTTTCAGGAGAATCTTGAATAGAAGCAGCTTTCTTCAAGTAGCTTTCTGCTTTGTCCAAGTTTCCTGCTTGATAAGCCAATTTACCAATGTTGTTATATGCACGGAAATCGTTAGGATAAAGTTGAGTTGCTTTAGTATAAATAGCTTCTTGTTCTGCAGGATCATTAGTTAATGTAGCTGCATACAATAATTCTTCGATGTTCAATTGCTTTGCATCGCTAGCTGCCAATTTGGAGATTTCCTCATCAGACTTACCGATAACCTCGTAATTCAAAGTCAAACGTGAACGACGCAATTGAGGAAGAACGTCTTCAGCTAAAGTTTTGTAAACAGAAGAAATGTTCTTGATTTCTTGTTCTCTTTGCTGAGGATCAGAGTACATAGACAAAACACGCAAGATTAAATCTTTATCTTGAATATTGGATTTTGAAACCAATTCTTGGAATCCGTCCCAGTCTTGAGCAGTATACTTGGTATCAACAGCAGCATCAATTTTTGATTTCTTCAAATTCTTGTTGATTACTTTAGCTGTGTTGTCTTGACGATTTTCTGCCAATTTAGTATTGAGGCTCACGCCACCATCAGGTGAAGCATAAGCAGAAATTTCTACGTTGCTGATTTTCTTATTTACTGCATCATTAACGTCTTTAACTTCAGTGTTGAACTCTTTTGCTGTTTTCAATTCACTAGCACGAATGTTTGCTTGCTGAATTAAGAACATAATGTTAGCATCATGTTTTTCTTTGATGATACGTTGGAATGCGTCTTCGCTTTCGGCTGGATTGGCAGTACCCAAAGTTTGTTGAACCATCTCAGAAGTAGAGATTACACCATCTGCAACCTTTACGGAAGGGATTGTAACTGTTTTATTACCGATAGTAGCTTTAAATTCCAGGTACAACTCTGATTTTGCCATTTCCGGTACATAATCGAAGGAAGTTTTCATAGTGTAGCTACCACCCATCTTGTAAGAGATGGTTTGATCGTTACCTTCAACTTTCTCTCCCTGGAATGTAGCAGGTTGTCCCTTAGCTTCTCCGCCATTCCATTTTAAAACGGGAGTAACTTCTACTACGGCTTTTTTATTAAAGTACTTTTCGGGGAATTTCCCGTTAATTGTAGCAGGAACCTTTCCACCTACGGCTTCAAGAACTTGGGGAGTTACGGTGAAGTAGTCGGAAGATAATTCACCCATTTTGCTGCTACATGATGAAAGAGCAACAATCAATGCCATTAAAAAAGGCAAATACAATTTCTTAGTCATTTTAGGTATAAATTAATTGTTTGTAATTGAATTTTGTCTATTCCTTATTTCGTCATCTATTGTGAAATACATAGATTCACAAAGATATTAAAATCTCTTGCTAGAGTGTGAAATGTCTCCATAATTTTATCATAATTTAATGAAATTCTTATGTTCCCCGGTATTTAATATTGCGTGGATGGTGCTCTATGATTTCTTTTCGCAACATATTACGGTCAATGTGTGTGTATATTTCAGTTGTGGCGATAGATTCGTGTCCCAGCATGCATTGTATGGCACGCAAATTTGCGCCTCCTTCCAGCAGGTGGGTTGCAAAAGAATGCCGAAAGGTATGCGGGCTGATATTTTTGGTGATGTTGGCTGTCTTTGCCAGTTCCTTAATTAAATGGAATATCATGATACGGGATATGTTATTCCCCCACCGGGCAAGAAATACATAGTCTTCAAATCCTTTTTTGATTTTTCCTATATTTCGATCTAATAGCCAATATTTGATTTCTTTAATGGCTCGTGGCGAGATAGGAACCAAACGCTGTTTTCCTCCCTTTCCATCGACTTTAATAAATCCCTCATCGAAATATAAATCGGATAATTTGAGATTACACAATTCGGAAACTCGGAGTCCGCAGCTGTATAGCGTTTCTAAAATTGCACGATTCCGCTGTCCTTCTTTCTGGGTCATATCTACAGCCGCAATAATTGCATCTATCTCTTCTACAGTAAGCACTTCCGGAATTTTAAAGCCTATTTTAGGTCCTTCGAGCAATTCACTGGGGTCTGCTTCTATATAATCGGCCATAATAAGAAAGTGGAAGAACGATTTTATACCGGAGATGATACGGGCTTGGGAACGGGGATGGATACCAATATCGTGCAGACCTGCAGAGAAATTTTGTAAGTCATCTAAAGTAACTTTTAGTATATCGATATTTTCCGTTTTTAAGAAGTTTAATAGTTTACTTAAGTCTGTCAAATAAGCATCAAGTGTATTTGACGAAAGCGCCTTTTCCAGTTTCAGATATTGTTGGTATTTTCTGATTATCAGTGCTTCCTGCTCCTTATTTTGGGTTTTCTCGTCTAATCTCATTTCTTTTTTCTAACTTTGCAGCTTCAGAAATTGTTGCTTTGGTAAGCAAAGGTATAAAAAAATGTGTTATGAGAATACAAATAATTAACGGTCCGAATATTAATCTGTTAGGTAAACGTGAACCTTCTATTTACGGTAGCGTTACTTTTGATGATTATCTTAGTGAACTTCGCGGAAAGTACAAAGAGGTACAGATTGATTATTTTCAGTCGAATGTGGAGGGGGAACTAATAGATAAAATACAACAAATAGGGTTTGATATTGACGGAATTATACTTAATGCAGGGGCCTATACCCATACCTCTATCGCTTTACAAGATGCAATACGCTCAATTACAGCTCCTGTCATAGAAGTACATATCTCTAATGTGCACGCCCGTGAGGCTTTCCGGCATGTATCTATGATAGCTTGTGCCTGCAAGGGAGTTATTTGCGGTTTTGGCTTGGACTCATACCGCTTGGCTCTGGAGGCTATGTTGAGTAAGTAAAACAACAACTAATTAATTTGGAACAAGATTATGTTATTAAAACAAACCAAAATCGTCGCTACAATCTCGGATAAACGTTGCGATGTAGATTTTATAAAGGAGTTGTTCGACTCGGGGATGAATGTGGTACGTATGAATACAGCTCATGCTACACAAGAGGGGTTCGAAACACTGATTGCAAATGTTCGTACTGTTTCCAATCGCATTGGCATTTTAATGGATACAAAAGGTCCGGAGGTTCGTACTACAATTGCTTCCGAACCAATCTCTTATAAAACAGGTGATCGGGTAAGGATTATGGGAAAGCCTGACATGGAGACGACACGGGAGTGTATAGCTGTCTCTTATCCTCTTTTTGTACATGATGTGAATGTGGGGGTGCACGTCCTTTTCGATGACGGAGATTTGGAAATGGTTGTTGTGGATAAGCAGGCTGACTTTTTGGAATGTGAAGTGCAAAATGATGCTACATTAGGGAGCCGTAAGAGTGTAAATGTTCCGGGTGTACGTATTAATCTTCCCTCTTTGACGGAAAAAGATCGTAATAATATTCTTTATGCGATTAAAAAAGATATTGATTTTATTGCCCATTCTTTTGTACGCAATAAACAAGACGTACTTGATATAAGGGAGATTCTGGATGCTCATAATAGCGATATTAAGATAGTAGCTAAGATTGAGAATCAGGAGGGCGTTGATAATATAGATGAAATTCTGGAAGTTGCCGATGGCGTGATGGTGGCTCGTGGTGATCTTGGTATAGAAGTGCCGCAAGAGCGTATTCCTGGTATTCAACGCGTGTTGATCCGTAAATGTATTTTGGCTAAGAAGCCGGTTATCGTAGCTACGCAAATGTTGCATACAATGATTACCAATCCGCGTCCTACACGTGCCGAAGTAACGGATATTGCAAATGCCATTTATTACCGTACTGATGCTTTGATGCTTAGTGGGGAGACGGCTTACGGAAAATATCCGGTAGAGGCCGTTAAGACGATGGCAAAGGTTGCCGCACAAGCTGAAAGGGATAAGATGGAAGAGAATAATATTCGTATTCCACTGGATGAAAATAGCAATGATGTAACTGCTTTCTTGGCAAAACAAGCGGTAAAGGCTACTACGAAACTGAAAATCAGGGCTATTATTACGGATAGTTACAGTGGACGGACGGCTAGAAATCTGGCGGCATTCCGTGGCAAATATCCCGTACTTGCCATCTGCTATAAAGAGAAAACGATGCGCCATTTGGCTTTATCTTATGGGGTGGAAGCGATTTATATGCCGGAACTTGCCAACGGGCAGGAATATTACTTTGCCGCTTTGCGCCGTTTACTGAAAGAAGGGCGTCTGCATTCTACGGACATGATAGGGTATTTGAGTAGTGGTAAGGCCGGGACACAGACTTCTTTCCTTGAAATCAATGTGGTGGAAGATGCCTTGAAGTATGCAGAAGAAAGTGTTTTGCCTAACAAGAACCGTTATCTATAAAATATATTAACGAATAATCATGGTCCCGGATAAGAAATCAGAGGTCATGATTATTCGTTTTCTTGTGTTTATCCATTATAAATTCTATTTCTCCCTGTAATTTGCCGCTCTGTGATGACTTTGGATGAATATATCTTGCAGCATATTGATGATGAAGGCGATTATTTAAAAGCTCTCTACCGGGCTACTTATGTAAAGTTGCTGTATCCCCGTATGGCGTCGGGACACCTGCAAGGGCGTATGCTTAAGATGTTTACTCAAATGATATGCCCGCAACGGATATTGGAAATCGGGACTTATAGCGGATATTCAGCTCTCTGCATGGCCGAAGGGCTGGGTGATGGGGGAATGCTATATACTTTTGAAATAAATGATGAGCAGGAGGACTTTACCCGTCCTTGGTTGGAAGGTTCCGATTACTCCGATAAAATTAAGTTCTATATAGGTGATGCACTCGATTTGGTGCCAGAGCTTGGCATTACCTTTGATATGGCTTTTATTGATGGGGATAAGCGCAAGTATATTGATTACTACGAAATGGTAATGGAGCGGCTGTCGGATGGAGGGTACATACTTGCTGATAACACTTTGTGGGACGGGCATGTACTGGAAGAAGTTCCCCGACATGCAGATGCACAGACCATCTCTATAAAAGCTTTTAATGATTATATAGCGCAAGATACCCGGGTGGAAAAAGTAATTTTGCCCCTTCGGGATGGATTGACTATGATTCGGAAGAATGAGAAGGGGGAATGAGCGAAACGGTCTTTGCTCATCCTTATATAATGAGATTATTATTTTAGTTATTAACTACGTATAAATGTACGACTCTAAATTGTAAATGGTGAAATGGAAACAACCAGACAGAATAAAATAGCTCGTTTGCTTCAAAAAGAATTAAGTACTATATTCTTGTTGCAAACGAAAGCGATGCCCGGCATATTGATTTCGGTCAGTGCCGTTCGTATTAGCCCGGATTTGAGTGTGGCAAGTGCTTATTTAAGTATATTCCCATCGGAGAAAGGCAAAGAAATGATAAAGGATATCAATGGAAACATGAGGTCTATCCGTTATGAGTTGGGAACTCGTGTGCGGCATCAGTTACGGATTATTCCTGAATTGAGATTCTTTATTGATGACTCTTTGGATTATCTTGAAAGAATAGATGAATTGTTAAAGTGAACTTCCCTTTTTACATAGCCCGGCGTTATCTCTTTTCCAAGAAGAAGCATAACGCTATTAATATCATCTCCGGTGTTTCGGTGTGTGGGGTGGCCTTGGCTACAATGGCTTTGGTGTGTACGCTTTCCGTCTTTAATGGCTTTCAGGATATGGTTGCGGGTTTCTTTACTTCGTTTGATCCTGAACTGAAAATCATTATTCGCGAGGGAAAGGTATTTGATCCTCATGAATCCCGTATTCAGAGAGTCCGTGCATTGTCTGAAATTGCCGTGTGGACTGAAACGCTGGAAGAGAATGCAATGGTGCAGTATAAAGACCGTCAGGCTATGGCAGTGATTAAAGGGGTGGATGACAGTTTTGAACAGCTTACTTCCATTGATAGTCTGCTGTATGGAACCGGAAAATTCATCTTGCATGATTCGCTTGTTGATTATGGTGTTCTTGGAGTGGAACTTATCTCGGAGTTGGGTACTGGGCTTCAGTTCGTAGATCCGCTGTTGGTTTATGCTCCCAAGCGGAATGTAAGGATTAATATGGCGAATCCTTCCGCTTCCTTTAACCGGGATTATTTATTTTCTCCGGGGGCTGTTTTCATTGTGAACCAGCAAAAGTATGATGCCCGTTATATTTTGACTTCCCTTAGTTTTGCCCGACGTTTATTTAATTACGATACCGAGGTTTCCGCCATTGAGTTGAAGATGAAGCCTGATGTCAATCTTGCTGCCGTACAAAGTAAGATCTCCCGTATACTGGGGGACCGCTTTATTGTACAAAATCGTTATGAGCAGCAGTCTGATGTATTCCGCATTATGGAAATAGAGAAATTCATATCTTATCTTTTTCTGACTTTTATTCTTGCTATTGCTTGTTTCAATGTCATTGGTTCACTTTCAATGCTTATTCTTGATAAGCGGGAGGACGTGATGACTTTACGTAATCTTGGAGCTGACGACCGTCTTATTGGGCGTATCTTTCTGTTTGAAGGGCGTCTGATCTCTGTGTTTGGGGCACTTGGTGGCATTCTCTTAGGGTTGTTGCTCTGCTTTATTCAGCAACGTTTCGGACTTATTTCCCTGGGAGGCGGTAATGGCAACTTTGTGGTGGATGCTTATCCTGTAAGCGTACATGTTGTTGATGTGCTGTTGGTATTTGCTACGGTAATAGCGGTTGGCTTTTTATCGGTGTGGTATCCCGTACGTTATTTTACCCGTCGTTTACTCTCTGTGAAGAAATCTTAGAATTACCCTTTCTGTTATTATGCTTTCAGTTGAGGATGTTTGAAGGCGAAAGTTTCATCCAAGTCTTTATTATAATGCCACTATATTTCAATTACACTATATGTTTTAATTGAGATTCAAGATGCAAGGTTTTCCTCTGTTGAAGTCAACTGGTTGAGCCATCTTGTTTTTCCAATAGATTGCTATGTACGGTTTCTGTTACCTTGTGAAATCAGTTCGTTGAGTGATATTAAGATTTTCCTAATATAATAATGTGTGGAAATAGGCGCTAGCCTGCAATTATATAGACCGCTTTAGTTCCTTTGAACATTTACTGGGTGTTTTTTGAGGAAGCTGATGTTGAAACCTAAAAGATAATTGATAGATGGCTATGAGGGTATAAAATAAAAAAAGGAGTACCGCTGTACTCCAACCTTTTGTTAACCTTAAATCTAATACTATGAAAAAAATCACTCTGCAAAGCTATCGTTTAATGGCTTTTCTTCCAAATAAGCATGTCTTTTTGAAGAGCTTTTTATAATTCTTTCACTCTATTTTGACTGTTTTCGCACACATGGTGTCTTTTTGAAATAATATTAAGGTGAATTGTTCCTTAATGACAGGGAATGTGTCGGAAAAGAAACGAAACTCTGTTCTGCCTATGGTTCAAGTATATTAGTTCCTGTTTACGGAGTTTCGTTACAACAATTTGAATTCATATCCTTCCTCTTTGAGAAAATCGATGGCCCGGGGTAAGGCGTATTGCAAGTTGCCGTTATTCCAGGACTTCAGCGAGTCGTGGAAGGTAATGATGGAACCGTTGCGTGCATAACGCATTACGTTGGCAAGCACTTGCGGACCACGTAACTTCTTACTATAATCACGGGTGACCAAATCCCACATCACTATTTTGTAACGGCGCTTCAATGCCATGTATTGCACCCATCGCATGTGCCCGTGAGGTGGACGGAATAGATCCGTCTTCATCCATTCGTTTGCTTTGTCCGCGTTTGCAAGGTAATCACCCGAGCGGTATTCAAATCCCCGGATATGGTTGAAGGTGTGGTTACCAATACGGTGCCCACGGTCCACTACCATTTGGAACACATCGGGATGCTTACGGATGTTATCACCAACCATAAAGAAGGTTGCTTTTATATGGTGTTTTTCCAATAAATCAAGTACCCATGGGGTCACTTCGGGGATGGGCCCGTCATCAAAAGTCAGATAAACGGCTTTCTCTGCCGGGTCCATCCTCCAGATTGCCGCAGGATATAACTTGCGGAAAAATTCAGGAGGTTGTTCTATAAACATTATTCAATCGGTTGTCTGTGTGTTGTCAGCTCTTCAATCGGCTTACGTATATGTTATATAATTCTTCGACTTTGGGTTCGTAAATGCCAGCCAACTTGGATTTGTATTTCTTCAGGAGTTTTACTTCTTCGTTGAGTACCGCCCAATGGTATTCAAATTCATGGGTGGAGATGTTAAAGCGTTGGTCATCCAGACTCAAATACCAAGTGAGGTATTCTACTTCCTTGTCGGCCAAAGCCTTCATCATGCTATCTGCTTTGGCACTGTCTGCCAATTGATAGTAGCCTTCTGCCATTTGTATGGCTCCGTTTTGCCAGTCATAAGGCACGTTGCTTGCCGGAATCATCTTTTCTGCGTAATCCAGTGCTGCTTTGGCTTTCTCTTTCTTTCCCTCGCGTATAAGCTGTCCTGCAAGTTGTGAGAAGATGCGACGGTGGGAATAACACATACGCATGGTATTTTCATCAATGTATATACCCGGTTTGTTGATTCCTCCGAACTTAAACTTATGCATGAGGTTATCGTACATTTTCTCGCTATCCAGTTTGACGCCAGTTTTGCTTGTATCAAAAGGAGTGAAACGATAGGCCAATCCCTCTTGAATGAAATGATTGTCCATGTTGAGATGGTTTTCAGTCCCCACACTGATGGCCATGTAGAGCGGACGTTTCCAGTCGGATTGCGCAAGCATCTCCAACATCATTAGTTCGCTCTTGTAAAGGGCGCGCTTGCCTTTGAGTGAAATGTGCATGTAGTCGGGGATAGAGTCTCCCGGTATCATCATTCCGCTACGGCGTACGGCTTCCTTATCTACTTTTAAGACAATGCTATCCGTAGGAATCACATTTAAATCTTTATTCTTTGCACGTACCCAATATTTTAGGATATTATGTAGTTCATAAGGATTGTCTCCGAATTCTTTCTTTACGTTGACCATGGCTTCGGTATTTCCGTCTAATGCCTGTTTCTTTGCTTCGGCATAGAGCGCATCGATGCTCTTTTTATATTCCGGACGAACAGGGATATATTCGTTGGTTCCTTCAACGTATTCCATACGGTCCCAAGTGATGGGGAGTGAAGGTGAATCATAAGCCGGACGTTTCATCTGATCAATATACCAGTCGGTTTGCAGATAGCTGAGGTTACAGGTACGGGTATCGGTACGGAAGCCTTCGGTTTCCTGATTATACCACAAGGGGAAGGTGTCGTTATCCCCGTTGGTAAAGATCACCGGATTGCCTTTTTCCGGCAAAGACATGAGATAGTTCTGTCCGAAGTCACGACATACATAGCGGTCACTACGGTCATGATCATCCCACGTTTGGCTGGCCATCTGGATAGGTACAAACAGACAGATCACACTTACGGTGATTGCAGCGGGCAGCTCTTTCATCTTACAGTGCTGCTGGAGTAAGCGGACTAATCCTGCTACTCCCATACCAATCCATATGGCGAAAGCATAGAAGGAGCCGGCATAGGCATAATCCCGCTCGCGCGGCTGCGCCGGCGTCTGGTTGAGGTAGAGCACAATGGCGATACCTGTCATAAAGAAGAGGAAGAATACAACCCAGAATTGCTGTATGCCCTTCTGTCCGCGGTATGCCTGCCATAGCAAACCTATGATTCCCAATAATAGGGGAAGACAGTAAAAGACATTATGCCCTTTGTTGTTTTTCAGGTCTTGTGGCAGTAAACTCTGATCGCCGATCAGCCAATTATCTATAAATGAAATACCAGTGATCCAGTTACCATGTTCTATTTCTCCGGTGCCTTGCAGGTCGTTTTGCCGGCCGGCGAAATTCCACATGAAATAGCGCCAGTACATCCAGTTTAACTGATAGGAGAAGAAGAACTTGATGTTTTCCCATTGGGTAGGCATATTGACCATAACCATTTCTCCACACTGATCGTAGGGTACGTCATGGCCTTTGATATCCATCCATTGATGATATTCCTTGGTGTGTGCGCTACTGTACATACGGGGGAATAGCATGTTTTGTGCATATTTATATTCGATGCGTCCCGGTATTTCCACGTAGCTATCTTTCTCGTTGGGAGTAGCCTTTTCCTTACGTATATATTTTGTTCCATTGTAAGAAACGTGCGGTTCGCAATAGCCGTCTTTTACGTCAAGGGCTACTTTGGAAGAATAAGCCGGACCGTAGAACAATGGGCGGGTACCGTATTGTTCACGTCCCAAGTATTCACCCAGGGTGAATATATCTTCCGGTGAATTTTGATCCATCGGAGTGTTTGCTATGGAGCGGATAACGATAATGGAATAAGAGGAGTAGCCGATGACAATCATCATGGTGCACAGTAAGGAGGTGTTCAGGGTGCGTGCCGATATCCGGTATTTCTCTTTGATCTTTGCTTGTGTGCTCGGGTTAAGGTAAATCAGCAGGATAGCGATGACTGCCAGTCCTATCAGAACGGAACTGACACCGTGCCCGTAGAACGGGATGCCTAATAATGCTACGGTGAGTACGAAAGAGAAAGCCATCCGCTTTTTGCTTTTTTCCGTATAGCTTTCGTAGACACCCCAAATGATGGAAGCGGCTAATACGACAATGTAGACAATGACACCACTGTTGAAAGGCATGCTAAACGTGTTGACAAAGAGTAGCTCGAACCATCCGCCTACTTTCACAATGCCGGGAACGATGCCGTATAGTACGGCTGCTACCAGAATCATGGAGCCGAATAGTGCCCATAAAGATCCCTTGGCATTGGCATGAGGTACTTTCTTGTAGTAATATACCAATACAATAGCTGGCAAACAGAGGAGATTCAGTAAGTGCACGCCAATACTTAGTCCGGTGAGGTAGGCAATGAGGATCAGCCAGCGGTCGGAATGGGGTTGGTCTGCAACGTCTTCCCATTTTAGAATGAGCCAAAATACAATAGCGGTGAATAGAGAGGAGAAGGCGTAAACTTCGCCTTCAACAGCGCTAAACCAGAAGGTATCACTGAAAGTGTATGCCAATGCACCCACTATACCACTACCCATAACGGTAATCAGTTGTCCTTTGGTGATATTGTTTTCATCCGTTATCACTAACTTACGTACCAGGTGCGTGATACTCCAGAACAGGAAAAGGATACAAGCTCCACTCATCAGGGCGCTCATATAGTTCACCATTTTGGCAACAGTACTTGGACTGGAAGCAAATTGTGAGAACAAATTGGACATTAACATGAAGAATGGTGCCCCGGGGGGATGTCCTACTTCCAATTTATAACCGGTAGTAATAAATTCCGGACAGTCCCAAAAACTTGCAGTCGGTTCAATCGTCATGCAATAAACTGTCGCAGCAATGAGAAATATTAACCAACCTACTAGGTTGTTCACGGTTTTGTACTGTTTCATTCGGATGAAATTGGTTTATTATTCAGTTTTGTTTTGCATGCACAAACACATTGGCATAAAGCCCTTTAAATAAAAGCTTTGTGTCTATGTGCATGTGCATTTTGTCTAAGTGGGGGCAAAGATAATGAATCAATTCTAAATAGATGACAATTAGACTGATTATTAGGATTGGTTAAAAGATATATATTAATTTTTTAAGCATTAAGGATATAATAGAGAATGATGGCTAAGTGTGTAATGTACTTATAAAAACAGACAATAACAAGATTGGCTTTGTTATTGTCTGTTATATAATTTATTTGTACTTTATAAAAAAGATTGTTTAAAATATGAATATAATATTTATCTTATTATAGAATTATGATTATTTTGGGAATGAGTTATATGTATAATTCAGTGAAAATTAATCAGTTATTCCCGTCAAGTGTTTTCTTAGTAAGCATTTGTTGCACAGCTAAAACGAGAAACATATAATGAGACGATCCGCCACCTAATACATATTCAGTTTGTTGCCATAAGAAGGGAAAGGTGAGTAATTCTGGAAAATCAGGACGGATTAATGCCGTACCGGAGATTACTCCACCGGGAATGTACGACCAATCCGCACGGTTTAATCCATAAGCGACTGTGGCTGATTGTGAACCTACACCCGAGGCAAACGATGCTTGATTGGAACCGGGATGGCATCCCAAAATAAAGTTGAGCGCGTTGAATAGTGGAGTTATCGGAAAAATTTCCGGGTAATCCTTTGTCAGAAAATAATATTCAAATCCAAAGCGCTGTATATCCCAACCCGCTCCCCAAATATATGGGTGGTAGGGAATGCCGTAGGGAGTTTCCTGAGCTTGCTTATGAAGCTCTTGTTCATATCCGGTCAGAGCTTCGCGGAAAGCAATGGAGAAAGCCTCGGCCTTTTTGTTCTTCATTTTTGCAAACAATTGATCCACGCGTGCTGTGTACCAACCGACGCGTCTTATCTGCTTAATGATGAATTCCTGGTTTTCCAGTATGAAATTCATATAAGGTTGTTCACCGGTTGTAAGATATAATTCTACCGATGCTTGCACTTTGGAGAATAAAGCTTTGTTGTTTCCGTTTCCGGTAGAAGCATATATCTTGCGGGCAATATTGAGGCAATGCACACTCAATGTGTCATTGAAACCTTTCAATACACGTGATATGGCAGCCAGCTGAGCAGCCGTTGACAGTTCCCGTCCGGGATTGTTTTCCGTAAAAATCCAGCGGTCGTCTTCATTGCCTGTTTTTCCGTCTGTCATAGCGGCGGCATCACCTAAAAGAACATATTGTCGGAGGTCGTTACAGATAATACCTCTGTACAGACGTCCCAATGCCAGATAGCTGTTAACGACGCTGAGGGCACCGTTTTCTACTTGCTGTAACAGGTCATTCTTACCGTCGGGCTGGTGGATTTCCGTTATGTGTTTTATTTGGTCAATGGAGGTCACGTCGATTTCCGGATGGAAAGCTTCATAGGTTAATGCCAGGATATAAGATTCTCCGGCTTGCGATTCGATACGGAGGTCAAAGTCGCCTGCATCATGCCAGCCTCCTACGTTTACCCCGGGAACCACTTCGCCCGGTTTGAATTTGGATAGACCCTCTTTTTGGTCGTAACCGTCAATGTGATTGTGAGGTGGTGCCATTCGGGCATCATCCATGTGGCAGCGGTCATGCCATACACGATATTTCTCATTTACGCGCATGTGGCACATTTGTATGGGAAGAAAGTATTCAAGAACTGGTTGCCAGACGCCTCTGGCATATATATCATTGTCGATGCGGAATATGGGAGACGTGGAAGTACCGTATCTAATCTTATAAAGTCCCGGTTCCTTCACATCCGTGAAATCCACTTTCAGGTAATTGTATCTCAAGAATTTTCCCCAGGTCTTTGGAGTTACGGTCTTGATAATGTTCTCTTTGTCGGCATCGATGCGGATAATTTGCGCCATCTCTTGTTTAGTGTCGCGTACATCTGTTTCAATCGCTGCTTCTTTGTTTTGTGCCGGGTGATAACCTATTTGAGACGTTTGGATAACCGGTTGGTACATCCAGTCGGAAACGGCATTCGGCGTAATAATCCATTTAACTGCATTTTTGGTAACGCCGGGCTTGATGTTGCTACGGAGTACGAACCAGCCGTTGTTGTGGTTCATTCTGCCATCGAACAGTTGCAAGTCACCGTTTAGAGATTCGATGGTTACCTTATTGTAGGGATCATCGGGACGGGAGGTGAATTTAGCTCCTATGGCATAAGGCTTGCTGATAATGTCGTCCGCCACGATCGGGTTGTATCCTTTTCCTATCAGCTTGTCAAAATCGGCCAGCGGTCGTTTTTCATTGTGGTAATTCCCCGTATGTAGATAGTTTGGTTTGGTGGTCATTAAAGGTGAGTTGGGTTGTTGCGGATAGATGCCGGTTTGGTGGTCCATAATCCAAGGTTTGCCAAACAAGGAGCCCGGGAAGAATTCGAGGTTGAAACCTACTTTTCCGATAAATTCTTCGGGGATGGGATGGTCCAAGTCTACGGTTACTTCTATATTTTTTCCTTCTGCTTCCACCTTTACGGTATATTTAAGGTTGAGATTGGGATAAATCATCGGGTTGAATCCGGTGAGATGACGTGAGGAGTCAGGATAGCACAGCGTGGCGGTAATACTGTTGCCGTCAAGTTTCCGGTCCAATTGTTTCGGTACGGGTTGCCATTGTCCCGGGGTGGCTTCCAAACGGATATCACCGTTGGTAGCTATACGATGTCCGTTCATGATGATACATATTCCCCCTTGATGTCCTTCCGGATAAATGTCGTCGAAGGCCATTACATCCACTCCTTGATTTTTGAAGTAGCCGGAAGGTGTCAGCTTGAAATTTTGGGCATGAAGTGCATTGCAGGAGAATAGCAATGCCAGAGCCGATACAAATACGAAATGTTTCTTTCTCATAGTATGTAAATTTGATGTTACTAAATTGTGCACGAATGTACGAATAAAAAAGAAACGGATGGTTTCTGTTTGTAGCCGATAAGGTTATCAAATGTGTATTCGTTGCTTGTCGGCATAAGTAACAATTGAGTATAGAATTGTATCGTATGATTGTAGAAATTATATGGTATCGATTCGGTTCCGGCATAGCTTTTTTATTGTCAATATTTTAATCGGGTATTCCAGATTTCTTTGATGGTCTCCTCCTGTGAATATCCCACGGGGCAAGCCTCACTACGGGTATTGGCAAAATAGGTACGTAAGGACTGTTTACCGACCGGCCCGGAAATCATGCGGATGACACACATCTGCAGGTGCCCGTTGGGATCGGTTTGACGTAACCAGTCGAAAGCGTACCAAAGCCAGCTGTTCCGATAAGATTCATCCTGCATGGCAAACCATGTAATATCGTCATAACCCCAACAAAAGTGATCATCCGGATTTGCTTTTCCGGGGTTGCTGTTTATTCCGAAGTTGTCAAATTCCACTAAATAAGGCATACTATTGGCCTTCCAACCGCTGGGGGAAATGGCACCCTGGCTGCGACGGAAGATCCCGTCGTTATGCCCCACTTCCAGCATTCCTTCCATTGGTTTATCTACGATCTCCTTGATGCGCAAGGGAAAAGAGTTGAAATCTAACAAGCTGATGCCTTCTTTTACAAAACCTCCTTTAGGTGTGTGTCCGTCTAACAAAACGTAGTGACGACGGGCATGCTGACGGGCATAGTCGCGTATCTTTTGTATGCAGGCGGCATAAGCTGTCTTGTCCGGATCATCTTGTCCTATCAATTCCACCTGACCTAAATGCAGAGCTTCGCATCCCAGGTCTATGTAAGTACGGGCCAGGAAATAATACCAGAGTTGTGTTTCCAGGTTATTCACCATCGGTACACCTCCTCCCTGTCCGCCCCATTGCACTTTCGCATCCGGTTTCAGCCGGCGAACCATTGCTGCACTGTTAAAATTGCGTCGTTCTACGGGCAGATTGAAAGCCTGAAACACCCAATCCGGAATGGCAAGGTTATCCACATCAGTACTGACATGCTCGAAAAGACACGCCTGGAAAATTATTTCCGGGTCGGCTTTGTGCATACGGGCGGCAAGATCGCGGGCATAGGCAATAAAAGACTGATCGCCCAGTTTGCTCTCCTCGCTCCAACGATAGATGGCGCGTCCGATAAATTTGGCACCGATATTTTGGATCATACGAATGTCATCTTCACGGTAAGGGAACTGATAACGTTCGGGAGTACCAGGCACAAGGAAATAACCGGCTGTCACGGCACGGTCTAAATAGTGTTCCAGCACTTCACGGGATATGGAACCGTCAAAATAATAGGGGGAGGCTTTGTCAAACTCCCGGGCAGCGGTTTGCTGCTTACTGCTTTTGGCTGCCATGCAATAAGTGACAGCGGTCAAAAGCATCAGATAACAGATAAAGAATCGTTTCATACTTTTTCTTTTAAAAAATAGTTATTCGGTTTATTTGTTCGGTCTTGTAATCTTGGCTTGTAAACACCTCTGAGAAGCCAGCGACTTTACATCCGGCTGACAACCACCCATGGCAATCAGTATTTCACCTCTCATCGGAACAGAGTGTCCATTGAGATCTACGACGGACAATTCTTTGGAATCCAGTACAAATTCTACAGTCTTTGCTTCCCCTTTCTTCAGAGTGATGCGTTGAAATCCCTTCAAAGAGCGGATAGGAGTAACGAAAGAGCGTCCCTGATTGCTCAAGTAGAGTTGTACTACTTCATCGCCTTCACAATCTCCGATATTGGTTACGGTAGCAGCTACTTTCAGAGTTGTACTATTTAACTCGGTAATCTTCAGATTTGTATATTGGAAAGTAGTGTAACTTAGTCCATAACCAAAAGCGTATTGCGGAACATCTTTAAAATAGCGATAAGTGCGTCCTTTCATTGCATAGTCTTCAAAATCAGGTAACTGCGAAACATTTTTGTAGAAAGTAACCGGTAAACGTCCGGCCGGATTATAGTCGCCGGTCAACACATCGGCTATTGCCTGACCACCAGCCTGTCCGCCATACCATGTACACAGAATAGCCGGCAAATTGGCAGCTTCCCACTCTAAGCCAATGGCGCTACCCGTTAGTAGTACAAAAACAACGGGTTTACCGGTGGCTTGCAACTGTTTCAGCAAATCTTTCTGAGCGGCAGGGAGGTCTAAGGAAGTACGGTCTCCTCCTTCGAATCCGTCTATCTTCAGCGGCATTTGTTCTCCTTCGAGATGCGAAGAGAGTCCACCGACAAATACAATGATATCCACATCACTCACACGTTGTGCCACTTGTTTGTAATCGGACTTATGAAGTTTGCCCACATCTAATTTCAACTCACCATTGTCGGCATTTTGGACATAATAAATCTTTAATGTATATTGCCGGCCCGCTTTTGCATTTAGCAGATAATAAGATTGAACAGAAGGGAGCTTTTTCTGCCTCTCACCGTTAATGTAGAGTTGAGCTTTATCATCTGCATGCAGATAAAAACATACTTCGCCGTTTTCCTTTGCGGTGAATGTAGTGGTATAATGAGCTGCCATCTGACGGGCAATGATGCCCGGGGCGATTTCTTCACCATCTCCCCACTGATAGTTCAAACGGGTTTCGCGCCGGCTCAATGCCAGATGTCCTTCTGCTTTCATGGACTGATAATACTCTGCCCAGAATCCTTGTTCACCTTTGTAGCTGAAATAAGAGTCATTGTAAGTGGATGTGAAGATGTAATTATCAGTCAAATTGGCACCTTTCTCATAGATGACTTCGGTTTTACCAGTTGCTTTCTGACGGATGGCATTTAGTACGGTCGTTACCTTTGAAGGATAACCGTAATAATTAGCCAGCAATACAGATTCCTCATCGGCATTGGGGCCTACCACTGCAATTTTCTTCAGTTTGTTAAAATCAAGAGGTAACAGCTTGTTTTGGTTCTTCAGCAACACTATTGATTCATGTGCCAGTTTCAACGCTTGCGCCTGATGCGCAGGATTCTCCAGGACATCAAGTTTAATATTGGAATAAGGGACATATTCATCGGGATCGAACATACCCAATCGGAAACGGATTTCAAAGAGTTTCTTTACCGACTGATCTATTTGTCCTTCAGTGATAAGGCCACGCTCCACGGCTTTTCCTAAAGCTTGGTAGGCACCATTATCAGAACACTCACAATCTGTGCCGTGCAGTACGGCATCAGTAGCGGCCGAAGCTGCATCAGGCTGACTCTTATGAGTTTTGAAAATATCTTCCACTGCTCCACAGTCTGAGGTCACATAACCGTCAAACTTCCATTGGTTGCGCAGAATATCCATCAACAGTAAATCGTTACCACAGCAAGGCTGACCAAATAGTGAATTGTAGGCGCACATTACTCCCGTCACCTTGGCTTCGATAACCAGATCCCGGAAAGCCGGTAAATAAGTGTCCCATAGGTCCTGATTACTGATATTGGCATTGAACGTGTGCCGATTCCATTCCGGTCCGCTGTGTACGGCGAAATGTTTGGCACAAGCCGATGCTTTCAGGTAACGGGGATTATCACCCTGAATACCTCGTACATACGCCATACCAATCTGCCCGGTTAGAAACGGATCTTCACCGTAGGTTTCCTGACCACGTCCCCATCGGGGATCACGGAAAATATTGATATTCGGACTCCAGTAGGTCAAACCACGAAAAATACCGGGTGTGTTTTTACGAGTGGCGTCATGAAAGATGGCACGTCCTTCGTCCGATGTGTATTCCGCCATTTGTCGTACGGCATTCACATCGAAGCTTGCCGCCATACCAATTGCTTGAGGAAACATGGTTACCCGGTAAGGACTACGCGCCACACCGTGTAATCCCTCGTTCCACCAATTATAGGCGGGAATACCCAAACGTTTAATAGCCGGTGCATTATTCATCATTTGACCGATTTTTTCCTCCAAGGTTAAACGGCCTACCAAGTCGTTTACACGTTCTTTGATATTCAGGTCCGGATTTTGGAAAGGATAATCGTAAGATTTCTTACAGGCAGTCAAACCAACTATAAATAATAAGCTTATCACATTTAATACAAATTTCCTCATACAAATACATATTTAAAAGGTTAAATATCAAAACTATAAGTATGCCCTTCCAGAGCATTGATTACCAAGCATTCACCATTTGAGTCGTCCGTGCGGTAGTTCACATTCTTGCCGGTGGTCAAGTCGGTGACTTCGGGTTGTTTGCCTTTCCAAGGATTCATCAACTGTAAAGGTATGCTGCGGCGAGCCTTTATTAACACTGCCTGCACACCTTTTTGGTCGTGGGCGGCACTTACCTCAAAACCACCACGGGTTAAGAACCCACGGAAAGAAACGACTGTCCAGTCTGGTACTGCGGGGAACAAGTGAATGCGTCCACTGCGGCTGTTCATTAAACGTTCAGGCACCGAAGATATCTGGCGCGATAAAGTTTGGTAGTCTGTGATTAACTGTGAGCCATAAGCATAGCTACGAGGTACCCAATCTTTACAATTCCCGATCAGGACTTGAGCTGTGCCTCCATTACCTAACATGTCGGCAGTTCGTGAAATTAAGTCCTTTTGTTCCTGTGGACTATCTAACGTGATTTCATCGGCCAACAATACTGGATAAAAACCAGAGAACATAAAGTGGTCGCCACGAGTGTAGCGTGGCAATGCCTTTTCATTGGCACCGATTACATCACCCGATTCAATGCGGAATTCCGGATAAGGAGCCAGATTGTCGGCTACTTCTTTCCAACCGGGTATTAAATCGGCATCCACATGTAAATAATCAGCGGCTTCACAAGCCAGATTCAATATTTTGCGGAACATGGTCAAAGCGCCGGTATTGTTACGGGTGAATTCCATACGATAGGAAATACCATAGCTTTCTGTTTCTACCGTCGGTTCCAGATTATACACCTTGCCATCCCATCCACGGCGTGCAAATGCCTCGTAAAATATGGCTAAGTCTTTCAGTAGCGGATAGCATGTTTCACGTAAGAATTTCTCATCGCCGGTATAGTCCCAAAAGTTCCATATTACTTTCATTACCTGACCTGATACTTCCATACAGAAATCCAATACTCCGTTCTCGGCATACCACGGACTCTGTGCTGCGGCAGGCAGATAGCCGTGGGGCATTACCATACCTGGAAGCCCAAAACGCAGACGGGCTCTTTCCTTCAATGTCTCATGCCAGAACGATACAAGTTTGGGCCACTGTTCTTTAGGTTCGAAGCGATTACGCATGAAGTAAGTCCCTTCTGTGAACAACTCATTATAACATGGAAGTGAATGCCAGTTTTGAGTGTCTACATCGAAGGCTGCATAGCTGGCACTTCCCTCCAATTTACTAGGGTCGGGAAAGCATTGTCCCATGTGGCCAGATGTCCAACTGGAAAACAGTTGACGGAAACTCCGGGCTTCAATCAAAGCACGTTCTTCTGGGGTTGATCCCAGTAAAATACGTCCATTTTCCCGCTTCTCGTATAGCTTTTTATACCAGGCCTCGTTTTCAGCCACCAATTTCCGGTAGCCTTTCTTCTCGGCTGTCAGCAACAATTCCCTGGCGCGTTGCATATAATTGTCGGTTTCGTTTAGTGTTGCAATGGCAATATATAGACGGGCCTTACCTTTGTTTTTCTTTCTTATTCTTAAGGTTGCATCCACTGCCACTCCCGGGGCACCGGCTACGTAAGAGTAGTTCAGTGCCTGAAGCTCCACCATTTCCGGATGGGTCGTGGTGCGGATACCAGGTACCATCAAATAGCCTTGATTGTCGCGTGGAATATGGGGTTTTGTACCTAAATCTTTCTGTAAATCATGCTCTGTATACTCATAATCCGCGTTCGATAGCATAGCCATCAGGACATAACGGAATCCTTGTGGGAAGGTTTTTTCTGCCGGAAATACTTGTTCCACCCAGAAAAAGCGGCCATCTGTGCCATAGGTAGGAGCCTCAAATTTTCCGTTAATGTTTTTATCGGCTTCAAAGTCATAATATTCCAGTGGCTTGTTAATATCAGCGGGTTCATATACCACTACCTTTTTGTAGGTGCCGTCCGCCTCCGTGTAGCGGCGATGCCCCTGGTCAAGATCATGATACAAACGGAAAGTAATCGGATCATTCAGATTTTCATAATCCAAATCGATAGCTGCAACGTTCTTTTCCATTGACAGCAGATACCTGATATTCAACTTCTTTTCACCGTTGGTCATGTTAATGGTAATTTCTCCATTCTTCAATGCCTGTACGGCTTCTGGTTGAGCAGCATCTTTAAATTCCGGTGCTTTGATGATAACCTGTCCTACGGGCTTTTGACAGGGGAAAGGATAGACTTCACTCCAAAGCCCATGATTATAACGTCCACCACGCTTATCCAATGAGAAAAAAGACGGGCGGGTCATACCGGCCATTGGCATGTCGTTTAGCTCTTTGTTGGCATCAGAGTATGCTCCTTCCATGATTTCTTCCATTGTATAATGGTCCTTATCTACATAGCGACGGTCGATGACATCGGTTTTTAGCATACTTACCGTAATGTTATCGGCTGGTCCCCAAATGGCGGTACGAGTTGTTAATGAACTGGCGGCGGTCGAACTTGGGTATTCTGCATTCAATGTAAAACGAGTATTCTGTTCTTGTGCTTGCTCCACCAAAGATTTCTCTGCGGAGAATGCCCTATCCAAATACTCTTTTGAATGGGTCTGTGACTGTATATTTTGGATAAGACCAAAAGTGAATGCCACGGAAATTATTGACAGTTCAATTTTCATAATTGACGAAAATATGTTAGAATAACGTAAGCTCGACATAGATTTTATGATTTCAAACTTTTCCTTTTTTACAAGAATTATTGAGTTGGTACAATCTTATGTCGAGCTTTTGTTTAGATTAATATTATAAGACAGAATGGTCTGTCAATTAAAAGTTCCTTCGGTTAATGTTAAAGTTTGTCCTTTAGGGACGGTAACTTTAATCACTTTACCCTTATAACGTACGTTGCAAATACCGCCATTGGGATTGTTAATTTCAGCGGCAGTTAATTTACCCCCGTTCCATTTTAAGTTAACTTCATAATTGCCTCTGCCGCGTAAACCTGATACATCACCATCTTGCCATTTGGTGGGTAATGCCGGTAGCAGGCTCAATTCACCGGCATGGCTTTGAAGTAAGCATTCTGCGATGCCTGCGGTGTAACCAAACGGAGCATCCACTTGTGCACCGGTACCTTGAGCCAAGAATTGATCGGCATCACGTCCCAGAATATTCTTGATAATATTGCTGGTAATATCACCGCGTTCCAAACGGGCGAACATGCAGATATTCCAGGAGCCACCGAAGCCTCCCCGGCTGTTGATGCGGGTTGCCATCCAGCGTTGATAAGCTTCTACCATGTTCTTGTCACTTTCGCGATGGAACTGAATGCTGTTGCCCGGAAAAAAAGGAAAATATGGAGATACATCGTGACCACCATGTTGAGGTTCAAAGTCCTCAATCCATTCTTGCGGATAGCCATTCTTATTTACTTTATACGGAGGTAACTGCGCTAAGGTTTTTTCCAATTGCTTACGCAAAGGAATATCTACTTTCAGAATCTTGCTGGCTTCGATCACATGTGGAAACAAATCACGCATAATTGCCACATCCATCGTAGGGGCCGGAGAAATATAGCACAAACGGCTGTTATCTATGCCATCATAAAAACCATGTTCGGGCGACATGGAAAACGGGGTTACCAGATATCCCAATGTCGGGTGTTTGACCAATACATTTGCTAAGAATTCAGCAGCCCCTTTCATGACCGGGTAGTATTCTTTCAGAAAAGCCTTATCTTGTGTAAAGGCGTAGTGTTCCCAAATATGGGTTGCCAACCAGGCACCACCCACTGGCCACATGCCATAGCGGGCACCATCTACGGGAGCCGTTCCCCGCCAGATGTCAGTATTATGATGAAGTACCCATCCCTTGTCCACTCCGTAATATACCTTAGCTGTCTTTGCACCGGTAATAGAAGTTTCTTTTAGCATGTCAAACAAGGGGATATGGCATTCGGACAGGTTGGTTACCTCTGCCGGCCAATAATTCATATTGATGTTGATGTTGATCGTGTACTTACTTCCCCAGGGCGGAGTTAAGCGCTCATTCCAGATAGCCTGCAAAGTAGCGGGCTGTCCTCCTTTGCGGCTGCTGGATGCCAGCATGTACCGGCCAAATTGGAAACAGATAGCTTCCAAATTCGGATCGTCAGCTCCATTCTTAACATCTGCAATGCGTTCGTTGATGGATTTTTCATTCATTTTAGAATTGCCGATATTCAGATGCACACGTCCCATCATATTACTGAATGCATCCACTTGCCGATTATACAAAGTTTCATAATCCTTTCCTATTGCAGCACTCATGGTTTTCGCATTCTTGGCAACGGGGTCACCGCTAATATCGTTATAATTCACATAGCTGGTGGCTGCGGTTGTTAACAACGTTACCGAATTGGCGTTTCGGATACGCAGTTTATTCTTAAAAGTACTGGAAGTACCACCTTCATTAATAGCTTTTAGCACAGTCTGGAACTTCATTCCCCTGCCTTCATCCGGAGAGATTAACCAATATTGGGGAAGCGGCCCTTCCCACTGCCCGTTCAACTCAAGATCACCGGGAGTTACCTTTACATTGTCACTGAAGAAACTTTCCAACCATGTGTCCACCGATATTGCGTTAGGCTTATCGGCAGTCAGCCGGACCACTAATACATTATCCGGATAAGAGATGAAAGCTTCGCGCTTAAATGTAGTACCACGAGCGGTGAAAGATACCGTTGTCACACCTGTTTCCATATTCAGATCACGATAGTAGTTCACAGCTTCATACGTTTCAATGCCAAAAAACAACATACGTAAGTCGCCCAGTGGTTGATAAGCCTGCTGTGCAATCGGTTTTCCATAAAATTTTTTGTCTATCAGTTGCTCTGCCTCTTTAAACTTACGCCCAAAAACCAAGCCTTGGATTTGTTTGTAATATTGTCCGGCGTCCGGGTCATCGTAATCGTGAGGACTGCCCGACCAGAAACTGGTTTCATTCAAGGATATTTTTTCATCTTGCAATTTGCCATATACCAAACCACCGAGGTATCCGTTACCAATCGGTAATGCCTCATCCCAAACAGCTGTAGGTTTATTGTTGTACCATAAACGCATATCGCTGCCACTGCGGGCTATGCATTTGGTATTGCCGAAAAAAAGTGTTACGACCCACACATATACATATAAACTATATAATGTACTTTTATTCATATCAAATGGATGTATATAGAGAATATTTCTTTTCTTAAATTATTCGTAAAAAGGAAGGTGATTAAAAATTACCACAAACTTCTTTCTCTGAAAAACGGCATCGGACGTGAAGTGTACTCTATCTTTTTAGTTTGATAAGGTATTACTCGCATTTCTGTGGCAGCTTTTGTATCATAGTTGGGATTGTCAGTCAACGTTGCTGCAAAAACCGCAATACCTGCATCTTTTGGTAGAATCAACATCTGTGCATCCGGATTAATTTCCAAACAAACCTTGTATAAATATACAAAGCTATACGAATCATTACCTTTCTTCTCGCTATGTTTATGGTTAGCTATATAACCGAAAGATCCTTCTTTAAGATAACCTTCACTTTCTCCAGTCCAACCCCATTGACCGAAAAAGTTTGTGTAATACGGAATCTTGACCTCATATTGTTTTTCGTCCACTCGGAAAGTTGCCTTCCTATCATCATTAATGGAGGTTACCAATAAGAACAATTTGTCTTCATTCGGATGTTTCGGTAGATAAATAGTGTCTCCATTAGCTCTCACAAAATCATTAACAGATGGGTCATTCTTAATTTTGAAAGAGATATTGTCTGATTCAATAATTTCAGGCATTAACTCCGCTGCCAAAGAATTTCCCTTGCCATCAAAATTGCCGGTGCGATTAAACGCGTCAGTCGTAAATGCTACGGCATTATAATTCAAATCTACCGGCTGATTAACCGGAAGCGATAAATGTTTTTCGTCTTTAAACACAATTTTAAAGGTACGTGGTTGAAAGGCTGTGCCACTGAAAGTGAGTTGTTTCCCACTAAATGTAGCATTTCCCTTTTCTTCTTCTATACCGTTTGTTTCTTTTGCACTTTCAATGGTTGATGCAAATGTAATGGTTGCCTTATCATAATCTTTACCGTTCATTTCGTTGATACGCACAATATATCCAGTCCCATCTTCGGCCTTCTTCATTGCCATAATTGCAATCTGTGGATTATCCACTGTCATAAATGAATAAGATTTTCCCATGGTGCCTATGTGTTTTTTTGTCGTAAAAGCTATTAATTGTTGGTTAAATCCTTCTGCTTTCTCTGCTATTCTATTTTCAGTAAAGTTTCCCTTATGCCCGACGATATCATATTTGAAAGAATGATGTCCATGATCTTGATGACCTTGGTAGCGATAGAAACTACCTTCACAATTTGGAGTATTTAATAAAGTTAGACGAATGGTATTCTTGTCAGGTTTATCCCATCCATATTTTGAATCATTGAAAATAGATATTCCATACGAATTATCTTCATTAGTCAAATCAGCCCATTGGTGTCCTATCACTTCAAAAGCACAGTCTTTATTCACTCCACGCTGAATATATCCGATGCCTAAATCATAAGAAGTCATTTCATTAGTGACAGTGGTCGGGAACTCTGCTTTCAATAAAGCATTCTTTCCCATCCAGTTTACTTCATTCGTTATTTCAATCCGATCATCTGCTCCACCATTGGTTAAGCTGATATATTGAACGAAATGAGAGCCTTCAAAATCACGTTCTACTTTAATGGAAGCTCTTACCGGGCCTTCTTCTGCGACTGAAATTTTTACATTTTCAGTAATGGATACATTGGGACCGTCCAATGTTCTCTTATAAATTTCCCATGCAGGATAATCCATAGAGGTATTGTTGGTAAGAATCATTAAGCGAAACGGATTACCTTTTTTAACCAATTCCTTGGTATAACGTTTATCAATGATAGACGAAATATCTCCATTTTCATTCAACGTCAGACGATAGACTTTATTCTCTAATGAATGTTTTGTGACTTTTAAAGATCCTGAAGATTGTCTTGAACCGGTCTGTACACTATAAACAGAGAAACTAAGGGGAGCAGGTTGTGCTGTAAATATAATCTCCGCCTTACCATCCTGCCATGATATTAATTGAGCCGGTACTTGTCCTTTGGGAGACATTACCTGAATATTCTTTGAATGAATAAGCATTGGAATAGTCGCCTTCACGATGTCTTTCCGATTAGTAGCCATTGGATTGTAAACAATAAGGGGAGTACCGTTTACGTTCGTATTCAAGGCACGGCCAATTGCTCCTACAGCGGTTGTAATGGCATCTGCAAAACGATTTTGTATAATAAGATGATCATTCCATGAGAATGTATAGGCGCGAGGAATACTGGTTCCTGTGATATCATCATGGAATTGATGCCAGATTAAGCGTTGCCAGTTCTCACGTAACGCATCAGCTGGATAAGTAAGGCCGCCTAATAATTCGGCTACAGCTGATGCCCTTTCGGCTGCATCGGCCAGATGCTCATTTCTTCGATTGAATAATTTTAATGCAGCTTGTGATGTATAACAACCTACGCCATGAACATCCATAGTTAATTCACCGTTAAAAACAGGGAGTTCAGGATGCTTGTCAAAGGGGTAGTAGTCTTCATAAATTTGTCCTCCTCTGGCATTGATAATCTGTATAGGTCCATCTGATTTCAGGCTTTGTTCCATGGAGTAAACTGATGGTATGGTAGGCGATCCCCCTCTATCACCTACTCCGTAATAACTATAGGCTGTTTTATTGGGGTCTTGTTTGGCTCTATTGATGATACGCTGGTTTTTACTGATGTCATCATAATAATATGAAGTACCATATCCACCGGCATCCAGAACAGCCATAATGTCTGATCCGTCTAAACCCCTCCAAAGCCCTATTGGAAAAGGTATTTTATATTTATTATCAATATTCATCATACCGCGTCTTTGGAAAGTAACATTAGTGTTTGCTTTGGGTAGCTTTCCGTAAAAAACATTTTTCCTCCATTGAAGTTTCTGAGTGGAAAAACCAATTAAACCACAATGTGCGGCAATAGTAGGCAATGTATAGCCAAATCCAAAGCAGTCGGGTAGATAAATGTCATTTGATTTTATTCCAAACTCTTTCTTATAAAATTCTTGTCCCAAAAGAATATTGCGAAAAAATGATTCAGATGAAGGTATATTGGTGTCATTGGCTTCCCAACTACTACCTACAACATTCCATCTTCCCGCCTTAATATATTGTTTAACTTTTGCATATTCTTGTGGGTAGTATTCCTTCATCCAGGCATATTTCTGAGCACTTTCGAAATTGAATATATAATTAGGAAAATGCTCAAACAACCAAAAATTCTGTACCATAGTACGATGCAAATAATCATCAATGGATTCTCTTATATCCCAATTCCATTGATTGTCAAAATGGGCCGTACTGACTAAATAAGCCTTATACTCTTTTTCTTGGGCCCGTAACCCCAAGGAGAAAATAGAGGAAATTAATATGTAAGCAATTGCTTTATTCATAAACTATTATTATTTATTTTTTATTCAACAAAAAATTCTTGCTGCATATGTAGTAGTCATTGTGTTATAGGAACGATATTTCACCGTTCCCATAACAACTATGTATCAATTATCGTATCCCGGATTCTGCGATAGATTGGGATTAGCTTGCATTGCTCTATAAGGAATCGGTAACAAACGGCGGGATTTATCCTTATTGATAGATCCGGAACTTCCGTCAGGATAACCGGCATTGCCATCTCACCACCCTTCAATGCCAAATTCGAATTTATCGAAACGAATCAGATCTGTACGTCTCTTACTCTCAAAGATAAATTCACGGCCACGCTCTGCTAAAAGTTCATCAAACGTTAGCGTAATATTCGTGTAGCGATCTTTATTGGCTATTGCCTCATCAGAATTCCAGTATTCAGGCTGAAATGAACGACTTTTTACATTATTAATCAGTCCAACAACTTCTGCTGTTGCTGAGCCTGTCTCTCTCATTATGGCTTCTGCCTTGGCAAAATAGATATCAGTTAAGCGATAATATACGAAATCATTATTTCCATAATTGGTATCCGAAGGTTTGCCTATATTATACTTATGAAAATGTGCTCCTGAATTTTCTTTGCAGTCATACCACACATAGCGGTAATCATTCATCTGACTCCAGGGATACTGCCGGGCATCTGTGGTATTATAACTACCAGACAAATAAACTTCTTTATTACCATTCTCATTATAATCTTTAATAATCTGTTCCTTTGTTTTTTTCCCGTTCAAGGCTTCTTCAACTAAGTTTTTAGCTTCATCTGATGGGAATTCTGGTGAATACCATTCTGTAATTTTGACTCTGTCATTCTCAATCTTGATAACAGCTTTTATTGGTTTGTTACTGAAAATAATAGGTAATCCCGAGAACTCTTCTGATCCCAATACGTAATCCGAAACAGCTGCGCGTATCGGGTCCGGCGAAATATTTTTATATGGACCCTGATAATTATAGCTACCATAACCATGACCTATACCATAAAGAAACCAACTATATTTCCTCAGATCGTGACCGGTGTATGCTTCATATGCGTTAGTAGTACAGACCATTCCATTATTACCTGCATAGTCCGTGCCTAAAATGTCCCGTTCGGCAAAGTAAGCTAAGTTAATCGGATTAATCCAGCGGCCTTGCGCTTTATTACTGGAGTTGGTAAACAATAGTTCAGTTGATGTAATAGCATTTGTATTTGAGAAAGCTGCATCAATATTCAAATCTAAATCTACGTCACCAGCTTCATTGTTAATAATTTTATTACAGTAGCTTATACAGTCATCCCACCTTTGAGTGCCACTCCAGACTTCCGCGTTCAAATATAGTTCAACTAAAGCAGCATAAGCCGCAGCTTTATTAAAACGCCCGCGTGTTTGCGCAGAAAGAGGTGCGCAATCTTTAGCGGCTTCTATCAATTCCTGCTCGATAAAATTAAAGACTGCAGACCTTTGCTCGGTTGGTGGATTTAATGGCTCTCCTACTTTTGTGACAATCGGAATATTTCCAAATAAATCCATTAATTTCATATAATAATAAGCACGCATTCCTCTCATCTCAGCTACAATAGCAGTTTTATCGTCAACAGTCATTCCAGCGGTTTCAAAGTTTACTGTTGCCAGATCATCGAGTACATTATTTATATATCCGATTCCTGTATATATCCGGTTCCATGGCTGCCAACAAGCTTGATCGGTAATGGTCCAGGAATGGTAATGCTGACGCCCATGCTGTCCATCATCATATCCGTGACGTCCTTTATTGGACCAAACTAATTGATCTGCACTCAATTCTGAAATACGACCATACCCATCCATTCCCAATGAAGCCCATGACTGTGTATAAGTTCTGTTTACAGCAGACATAATCTGCACTTTTGTTTGGTAGTAATTATCTTTTGTCAATTCACTATATGGCGTAACATCCAAATCCATACAAGAAGATGCGAATACCGCCAATGAAATCCATATTAAAAAATAGTAATGCTTCATAACTTTTTCATTTTTAGAATCCTAAATTTAATCCGAACATTATCGTCGTGGTGGTAGGATAGAAGGTACGTTCTTCAATACCAGGGCTCAGACCGGCGTCATGAACTTCAGGTGTAGTTCCACTATATCCCGTAAATGTGGCGAGATTTTGTGCAGAGAGATACATTCTCATACGGCTAATATATTTATTTTCAGGTAATTTTACTGTATATCCTAAAGTTATATTGTCCAGTTTGACAAAGTCACCTTTCTCTATATAATAATCTGAAAATTGCATGGAAGCACGAATATTTGCGTTATCTGTCGTCGCAACTTTCAATACATTTTTGGGAAGCCACGACAAATTACCAAAGTACATGTTTTTGGTATTCAAAATATCAAATCCAAATTTGCCGCGGAAGAAAATCGTTAAATCAAATCCTTTATATTTGAAAGTGTTTCCCAATGACGCATAGAATTTGGGAGTACCGTTGCCAATCCATGTCTTGTCTTCAGTCTTTATTTGCCGATAGTTTACAGCCTCGCCATTTTTATTAAAAAACAGCCATTCGCCGTTTTCATCCAAACCAGCATAACGGAACCCGTAAAATTCACCAACAGGACCACCTTCTTGCGTGCGAATAGCATAGCCTAACTGCCCTACGCCTGTAAATTCATAGTCTTCCTTGTATGATGCTTTATAAAGAGGATTGGACAATGAATTCAATTTATTCTTCTGATGGGAGAAAGTGGCATTTACATCCCATGTGAAATCTTTTGTCTTTATGGCAAGTCCTTGTAATCCTATTTCAAAACCTTTATTCGTCATATCTCCTACGTTAGTATAAATAGTCGAAAGCACAAAAGGAGGGTTCTGAGTATTATAAGTATAAAGCAAATCTTTCGTTTTACGATTATAGATATCGAAAGTTCCGTTTAATCTGTTTGATAAGATAGAGAAGTCAATACCTATATTAAATTCTTGTTTCTTCTCCCATTTTAAATCTGGATTTGGATTTCTTGATGGACCATAACTTTGATACCAACTTGAACCTTCAATAGGATATACCCCGGCAGATGTAAAAGTAGCCATATACTGGTAGTCACCTATGTCCTGATTACCAGTTACACCGTAACCTGCACGAATCTTTAAATTATTAATGAATTTCAAATTCTTCATGAATTTTTCCTGACTGATGATCCACCCAGTTGATATTGCAGGGAAATTGCCCCAACGATTATTCTTGCCGAAACGCGATGAACCTTCATGGCGTAATGTTGCAGAAAATTGATATTTACCCATTAATACATAGTTAACGCGACCAAAGATTGCAGCTAACTTGTTGTCTTTTTTTGAGCTATCCATATTTCCATAAGATGCTCCCTTTGTCAGACCGACACCTAATCCCAAATTGTTATAAAGAAAAGCATCCGATGCAAAACCTGAATTCCAGGCATCGAATCCTTCTTCTACGTGATATTGATAGCTATGCCCTATAATAGCATTTATTGAATGGATATTCTTGAAAGTCTTTGTATATTCTAATGTAGTTTCAATGGTCTTCGTTATATTTTGTTGATCCCATTTTTCTGCACGACCGGCACCATCAAAAAAATCTCTGGAATATTTGCTACCACTCGTATAATACTGACGTCGTAGATCATCATATTGCTGCCATGATGCCATAGTCGATAGAGTTAAACCATCAAGGATAGTATAAGTTGCTTTACCTGAAAGTAAGAGAGTAGTACGATTGGCATAATCCTCTCTACCGGCGTAATCGGCCAATGGATTATAAGAATCAAATGCCCCTTGATCATCAATCCACTTGCCGTCTTCGTCTTTTATAGCCAATGTAGGATTCCGTTGTGAAGCTTGTTCAAATGCACTATTTGAGCCAACTAGATTTCTTTTTCTGAAATTTGCACTGATTCCCAATTGAAGGCTCAATTTATCATTAAATGCCATTTGTGTTGAATTAAAACGAGCTCCCCAGCTTTTCTGCTCAGATTCAATTGCAATCGGATTAATTTCTTTATAAAATGCAGACGCACGATAACTACTATTTTTATTACCGCCACTAACAGCAATATTGTGACTATATGACAAGTTATCCTTATCCAACAATTCACCAATCCAGTCCGTATTTGCACCATAGTCGGTCATTAAGTTCGAGTTAAATTTATTAGAGCTCATATAATTTCTATATTCCTTTGCACTAAGCACTTCCGGGCTTCTATAAACGTAATCGTGTGATATATAACCTGAATATTCGACTGTTGTTTTTTGTTCTCCACGGCGTGCCTTTTTTGTGGTTATCAAAACAACACCATTGGCGCCACGGGTGCCATAAATAGCTGCTGCCGAAGCATCTTTCAATACATCGAATGATTCAACATCTTCCGCCTGAACCAGTGATAAATCACCTCCGGGGACGCCATCAATGACAATTAACGGAGATGTACCACCGGTCAATGAAGAAATTCCTCGGATTTGGATCTCGGTATCTGCTCTGGGGTCTGTCCCATTCGGTGAGGTTATGGTTACACCTGCCATTTTCCCTTTTGCTAATTCCAATACGCTGGTAGGAGCTGCAGTCGTATTGAATGCGTCTTCTTTCAATGAAGCAACAGCAGCAGTGACTTCGCTCCTTTTTTGTACGCCGTAACCGATAACGACTACTTCATCCAAGATTTTTATATCTTCTAACAACCTAATGGAAATTGAGGCTCTCGTCACCTTTATTTCTTGTGGTAAATAACCTATATAAGAAATAGTCAGAATTGCATTTAGAGGAACATTTAGATGAAAATTGCCATTAAGATCAGTAATTGTACCGTTGGGTGTTCCCTTTTGAAGAATACTGGCTCCTATAATAGGTTCACCTGTAGAATCAACAACTTGTCCTTTAATGGTCAATCCTTGTTGTTGTGGGCTTTGCTGTTTCGCAATAGTGTTTTTGCCCGTTTCCGTATTCTTATTGTACAACACAATAATATTGTTGTCCATCAATTCATAAGCTACATCTGAATTTTTAAACATTTGATGAAGAATATCGGTCACCGTTAAATTTTCGGCGTTCACTGTGATACGTCGATTAACATCCACTTGCTCATTGTTATAGAAAAATACAACGTTGGAGCCTTTCTCTATTTCAGATAACACTTCACGTACCGATTTATTGGTACTGTTGATATTCAATAGCTTTTCCTGGGCATGAGATACGTCAGCAAAAGATATACTTACGATACAAAAAAGCATGAAGAAAGAACATTTCATACCAAGAGGAATTTTTTTAATGCATCTCAATAGGACATTTTTGTCCGTAGAAATTTGGATACAATAGTGTTTTTGCATAATTTTGTAAGGACTAATAGTTAATAAATTTTTTTAGGCTTGTCGCCAAACAAGCATAAAAGTTTTTTTACTATGCCATGCGCTGGATACGCCAATATCCTTCGCATGGTTTTTTCTTTAGGGAGATCTATTTTTTCTCATAGTATTTTTAAGTTTCACAATCGGTTAATATATCTCAATTCTTTGTTTCTTCTCTGTAAGGTCTCCGCTATCCAGATATTTCCACTGAATTTTAGAAGATCTTTTCAAGTACTTTAATACCATCTCCAAACGCTGAGTGGTGAGCATACCCGTGAACGAATAATTATTCAACCTATTGGCAGATATGATAAATTCCACATTGAAGCGCTTGCTCAACATACGTAACACATCGGCCATAGGGGTATTATCAAAAATAATTTTACCGTCTTTCCATGCGGTTTCGACTTCACCTTTCGTCAAATAAAGATTCGTTTTCTCCTCTTTGGGTTGATAGACCAACTTCTGATGAGGATGTATCCTTATTTGTTTATAGGCACCATCTTTAGCCTTAAAAGAAAAACCTATACTGCCTTCAAGCAAAGTCGTAGAAATATAATCATCAGTCTCATAGGATTCCAAATTAAATTTGGTGCCATACACTTTAATCTGTGAGCCATTATAAGTGGAAACGACGAACTGTTTCTTTGGATTTTTTGCTACCTCGAAATAGGCTTCGCCTCTTATTTCCACGTTGCGTATTTTACCGGAAAACTTGGATGGGTATCGTAGACTGGATTCTGAGTTCAGATAAACCACCGTACTATCCGGCAATATTACACTGGTAGTTATTCCCGGATTGGTTTTTACCTCTACCATTTGAGGAGTTTCGCTATATTTATCATTCCACAGTAGCAAATATCCAATTAACAGTGGTAAGAATAAAATAGCGGCAACCCGTTGTGTCCAGATTTTCCAATTATATTTTCGACTTCTTATCCTATCTTTCACCTTTTGCAGTGCTTGTTCTGTATCCCGGATGTCTAAAAGCCCCTTAGCATCAACAGCCAGATTGATAGACAAAAGTTGTTTGACTATCTGCTTGTTTTCTTCACTTTTAGTTATCCATTCTTCTATCACTTTCGTCTCCTCCTCGTCAGTCAATCCTTCGCAATAGCGTGGTAAGAGTTCTTCGATAGATTGTTGTAATGCATTCATATTCTACTTTTTATACCTATTAAAAACAACCTTTATTATAAAGACAAACGAGGCGGAAAAACAATTAAATAAAAGGATGATTTTTTTTAGTAATGTTCTTCTTTTTTTCTATTTTTGTCACTTAAACACTAATATATTTGAAATAACACTTTGAAAAGAGAGTGAATTAAGAGTGAAGGAGACAGAAAATACAGACACGATTTTGTTACTTTCTATGCAAAAGGGAAGCGAAATGGCTTTTGATTCTCTGTTTAGGAAATATTATGCTATTCTTTGTGCGTATGCCCATCGGTTTGTTACGATGGATGTTGCCGAGAACCTCGTGCAAGATATGATGGTATGGCTTTGGGAAAACAGAGAAACCATTGTCATTGAATCATCATTCAGCAATTACTTGTTTCGCTCCATTTATCACAGAGCACTTAATCATATTAATAGGGAAGAAACAGCTCAGCGAGCCGAAGCTAAATTTTACATGCATCTGCATGAGCAGGAGAATGATCTGGATGAATATCACATTGAAGAACTGACCCGAAAAGTGGAAGAGAGTATCAGCAAATTGCCGGAAAGCTATCGGGAGGCCTTTGTCATGCATCGGTTCAGGCAAATGTCGTATAAAGAGATTGCTCATGAACTGGGAGTTTCACCTCAAACTATCAATTATCGGATTGTGCAGGCACTTAAATTACTTCGTGCCGACTTGCAGAATTATCTTCCATTACTGCTCGGTATTTTGTTTTCATAGCACATATATAGTACAGCAATACACATCTGTTTTATTTGTCTCTATTATCTTATTGTCAATTTCTCTATATAAGAGACAGACTGCCTACGAGGAATGCCCTGTTCCTCTACGCCCAAGGCATCCCTCCTCTACGATGAACAGGGCATTCCTCGTAGATAATCTGCATTATCAGTAAACCTTCTGATATTCAGCTATTTATCTTTTCCGCGTTTGTTGTTTATTTTCTTTGTCATAACTTGTCTACCGGACGAACCTTAATGTGGATATGGAAGACTTTTATGCTTCTAATGCCCTGATAGTTTCCTGTGTTTCTTCCGTCTGTTGTTTTATAAACTCGGAAGGAGTGATGTTGAATTCCTCTTTGAAATGTTTGGAGAATACTTTTGGCGAATTGTACCCCAGTATATAAGCAATCTCCGAAACCTGCATCTGGCTCTCCGCCAAAAGTTGTTGTGCCCGTTTCATGCGGATGGTTCTGATGAATTCAATTGGTTTTTTCCCGGTTATTTTAATCATTTTCTTATAGAAATAGCTACGTGATATGTTCAGGTCACTGGCAAGTTCTTCGACAGAAAATTCTGTTTCCCCGATATTTTTTTCTACAATTTGGATGGCTTTTTCCACCAATTGTTGGTCAAGAGGGGTAATGGTAATACGACTGGGCTCAATTTTAATTTCTTGCTTGAATATTTCCTGTCGTTTTACGTTCATTTCGATGATTTTGTTGATACGCAGTTTAAGCATTTCCATATTAAACGGTTTTGCGATATAGTCATCCGCACCGATGCTGAGGCCTTCCAGTTGATATTCTTCGCTTGCTTTGGCTGTTAACAGAATGATGGGGATATGTGAGTATCGTATATCGTTCTTAATTGTTGAACAAAGTTCCAATCCGTCCATTTCGGGCATCATAATATCACTGACCACTAAATCCACATCTTCTTTTTCCAGGACATCTAAGGCTTGTTTTCCGTTGATGGCTTTCAGTATATGGTATTGTTTGGATAGACTTTCGGAAAGAAACTTCAGAAAATCATAGTTATCATCCACAAGCAGTATGGTGAACGGATGAGGGCTCTCTTCCGTTTTTTGAGTTTCTGTCGGTTCCATTCTTTCGTCCGCATTATCACTTTGATGCAGGGGGAGTGTGATTAGGAAGACGGAACCATGAGGTCGGTTGTCTTTGACACAAACGCTGCCGTGGTGCATTTTTATATATTCGGAAACGATGTGTAAGCCGATACCACTTCCTCCGTTGCCCGACCGGTTCTTGTCCGATTGATAGAATCTTTGGAATATCTTTTCTTTCGATTCACCGTCTATGCCGCAGCCTGTATCGGCAAAGGCAAGCTCTAAGTTTGTTCCTTTTACCTCGATGTTCAGTGATATGCTTCCTTTGTTAGGAGTGAACTTGAATGCATTCGACAGTATATTGGTAGATATCTTACGTATCTTGTCATAATCAAAGTCCATGAATACGGAATGCTGCGGGACGGTAAGTGCATAGTTGATATTTCGTTTCTGTGCTATCGGGTCGAATGAATGGAATATTTCGCTCAGGATGATAAGGATATTGTCATGCTTGCATTTCAATGTCTCGGCTTTGGCGTCGAGCTTTCTGAAGTCCAGTAACTGATTGATAAGTTCCAGTAGGTAGTCGGAGTTTCGTTTTACTGTATCCAGAATTCCTTTGCGATATTCGGGATGGTCTACAAAAAATTCTTCAAGCGGATTAATAATTAACGACAAGGGAGTACGCAGTTCGTGGCTTATATTGGCAAAGAACTGCAATTTCATGTTGTTGATTTTTTGTTGCCTTTCGTTTTCTATTTCCACGGTTTGCAGGATCTGTTCTTGTTTTTGGCGCATACGAAGATTACGGATAATAAACAGGATGACGCATGCAATAATACAGGTATAAATGGTGTATGCCCACCACGTGCGCCAATAGGGAGGGATGATTTTTATCTTTAATTTTTTAATGTAGGGGCTCCATATACCTTGCGAATTACATACTTTTACTAATAAAGTGTAGTTTCCGGCAGGTAGCATCGATAAGGTGATTTTATTATGTTCTGCATATATCCAGTTAGTATGGCTTTGGTCTATCTTGTAGGCGTACTTTATCTTATTCGTTTCTACAAGGTCAAGGGCCGAGAAGGATAGGGTGAATGAATTTTCCTTTTCAGTAAGAGATAGGCTCTGTGCACATTCAAGCGAGCTTCCTCCCAATATGTCGGAGTGGGTTGTTTCGGATTTAAGCTCGATTCCGGTCAGGTAAATGTGAGCATTGTAGTTTGTTGTCAGAACTTCTTGCGGAATAATAGTTTGATACCCTTTCGGAGTACCCATTAGTATATTTCCGTTGTCCAGTTTCAGAATGGCATGGATGTTGGTGTCATTGCAGATTAGTCCGTCGCTTACGAAATAATTCACGATGGAATATACTCCGTTTGTCATCCGTATGCGTGAAATGCCGTTGCCGGTGGCAACCCACATTTGATGGTTGTTATCTTCTATAACGGCTCTGACAAGGTTCGCGGCAAGTCCGTTTTTTTGGTCGATAAAGTAAATGGAATCATTTTTCTGGTTCCAGATACTCAATCCGTGGGGATGTCCTATCCAAAGCAAGTCGCGGCTGTCTTTATAGACGGTGAGCATATTGTTTTCTTTGAAGCGACCGGCTTCGGAGCATATATTGTAAGCTTGGGTTTCTGTGTCAATGATGATAAGTCCTTCTTTGGTTGCTACATACAAATGCTTTTCATGGTCATAGTACATGTCTCGTACAAAAAATTCTCCCGGGCGGTATAGGATGGTGTCGAATTGTCCGGTTTCAGGATTCAGTCTTTGTATGTATCCTTTCAGTGTACCTATCCAGATGTACCCGTGTTTGTCTACTTTTACTGCAAATACATTGTTTTCGAGAAGTTGGCTGTTGCTTACCGTATACTGTTTGATTTGTCCTTTCGAATAGCAGAGTAGCCCCTTCTGGAAGGTGCCGATCCACAATCGTTTATTGGAGTCTATAACTAGATCGACCACGATATTGGCGGGAGTCGGTATCTTTTCGTATGAATCGGTTATCAGTGATTGACGAATTAACCCCGATCCGTCCGTACCGTAGTAGATAAATTCCGGATCGGTGTCTTTGCAGAAGGTTAATATGTCATCATATTCCAGCGACTTGTTGCACAAGATAATTTGAGACATCGGGCTGTAATAAGAAATGCCGTGTTTAAAGTTACCTATGTATACGATTCCGTCTTTGTCCTGATAAATGGTATTCAGATTGTTGCTGGCAATGGTATGTGGTTTCAATGGGTTGTGCAACAGATTAGTGAGTGACTTATTTAACGTATTGTAAATAAAGAGTCCCATGTGGGTGGTAAGAATCCATATATTTCCGTTTCCCAAATCAAGTATACGCTGTATGCGGTTGTATTGAATGTTATTGCTGCTATTCAGCCCGATGTTTTCCCATTGTTGTGCAAAATTGCTTTTATGCAGGAGGAGGCTGTTATGGAATGTATATATCCATAAACTTTCATTTTGATCTGCATAAACGTGGGGTTCGTGGTTTTCCAGTAAAGATTTGTAGGTGGTGGGAATGGTTATTTCTTTGGTTTCTGAGGTTTGCTTGTTGATGCTGTATAGCACACCATTGGAATACATGATGTAGATGGATTGCATACCTATTGAAATATTGGAAATCTGCCCAATGGATAGTTGATATGCTTTAATGGAGTTATTATCTATATTCCGTATATAGAGCTTGGAATAATCATAAGCCCAGAATTCATTTTGGGTTGTCTTTCCTATTCTATGGATGTTCTTACTGGGGATCTTTAAACTTTCAAGTATGGTTTTGTAATTGTTATTAAACTTTCCGGTTTTGTGGTTATATATACTATAGCTGTTGGACATTTTTATCCATATGTTACCTTCCGGTCCTTCAAATATATCGCTAATGTCATCGTCCGGAAGTTCGGAGTTGTTTTGGTAATACTTCCGGAATGAGTAGCCGTCATATTTGTTGAGTCCCGATTCCGTCCCTATCCATAAAAATCCCCTGCTATCCCTGAAAATACTCCGGATACTGTTGTTGGAAAGTCCTTCTGTGGTGGAAAGTTGTTTGAACATGATGGCAGGTGGGGATTCTGTCGGATTCCCAAAAGCTGTAAGAGTGAAGGATAGGAGGCCTATTAAGAATAAGAACAAAGATTTCATGTGTTTTCTTTATTAGAGAGGTTAGCAATATTGTATCTGCAAACTTAAACATAATCATTTAAACGGGCAAGAGAAGATTTGTGTATCTGAGTGGAATGATGTCTCCCATTTGTTGAAAAAGAGTATGTGTTTTGTTTCCAGAGGTTTTGCCCATGTGTGCTATGCAACAAAATTAGGTATTAAAAGATATTTTTTGTGCATCTGCTTTTCCTTTATGAAAAATATCTTTGTTGGCAAAATTGTTTAAACCCTAATAGTATGAAAAAAAATCTTTTAATAGTGGTAATGTTGTTGTTTGCCGGTGGCAGGTTATTGGCACAGCCACATGTCAACGATGGTACTTCGTATCTGATGAACCAATCTCTGGATATAAGTTCCGATTTCCGTGATTTAAGTAATACCTTATTTTTTGCAGATCATCTTGAATCGTTTGATATTAAGTCGGGTGAAGGTTTGGTAAATTGGAAACGCGGGCATTTGATACCCCGTCAGGCATTTAATACCAACGGTGCACAACCTCGTAAAATGAGAATGCTTGATTTCCCTTTCACTGCTTATGAGAATGATCCTAACTTGAAGTTCAAGATTGATTTTGTTACACCACGTACCGTACGTATCCGCATGCTGACGACTACGGTCGAACCTAAGCCTTCGACCTCTATCATGTTGGCTAAGGAACCGGGTAAAGACGCGAGCTGGAAAGTTTCTGAAACGAAAGAGGGCGTTGTTTATACCAGTAACTACGGGACTGTTCAGATAAATAATAATCCTTGGAGAATTATATTAAAAGATAAAACCGGACGTATTCTGACTCAGACAGTTGCGTTGAGTGATGCTGATTCCACACAAGTAAAGTATACGCCTTTCTGCTTTATTAAACGTGGAAGTGACAATGCACGCCGTATAAATCCGGTGTTTACCCTGACAGCGGACGAAATGATTTTTGGTTGTGGTGAATCTGCAACGAATTTGAATAAAGTCGGTCAGAAAGTGAATTTGTTTGTTACAGATCCCCAAGGTCCCGAAACTGATCAGATGTACAAGCCAATTCCTTTCTTTATGAGTAATAGGGGATATGGTATGTTTATGCATACGTCTGCGCCCGTGACTTGTGATTTCGGTGCTACTTACATTGGGTTGAACAAACTCTTTATGGGTGACGAAAACCTGGATTTATTTATCTTTTTCGGCGAACCGAAAGATATTTTGAATGAATATACCGATTTAGTGGGAAAGCCGGGTATGCCTCCGCTATGGTCTTTTGGTACCTGGATGAGTCGTATCACTTATTTCAGTGAAAAAGAAGGTTATGATGTAGCTTCTAATATCCGTAAAAATAAATATCCTTGTGATGTTATTCACTTCGATACGGGTTGGTTCGATGTGGATTGGCAATGTGATTATAAGTTTTCTGAAAATCGTTTTCAGAATCCCCCGCAGATGTTAAAGGACTTACGGTCACAAGGTTTTCATGTATGTTTGTGGCAATTACCTTATTTTACTCCCAAAAACCCTTATTTCAATGAATTGATAGAAAAGAATATGTATGTGAAGAATGGTAACGGTGAGCTTCCTTATGAAGATGTAGTATTGGATTTTTCCAATCCCGAAACTGTAAAATGGTATCAGGATAAGTTAGCCGGGTTGTTGAATATCGGCGTCAGTGCTATTAAAGTGGATTTCGGAGAAGCCGCCCCGTTGAATGGAATCTATGCGTCCGGTAAGAGTGGATGGTACGAGCATAATTTGTATCCGGTGCGTTATGACATGGCAGTCTCCGAAATAACTAAAAAGTTACACAATGAAAACATTATGTGGGCCCGTGCAGCCTGGGCCGGTTCTCAACGTTATCCGTTACATTGGGGTGGAGATGCTGCGACTACCAATACAGGTATGTTGGGTACGCTTCATGCAGGTTTATCATTCGGTTTGTCCGGTTTTTCTTTTTGGAGTCATGATATGGGAGGATTTGTAAAATCGAGTCCGGAAGATCTGTATTGCCGTTGGATACCATTTGGTTTTCTTACCTCTCATACCCGTGCACATGGAGCACCTCCTACAGAGCCGTGGCTGTACAATAGTAAGCGTGTGCAAGATGTTTTCCGCAAGAGTGCAGAATTGAAATATCGTTTGATGCCCTATGTTTACGCTCAGGCAAAAGAATGTACCGAGAAAGGTTTGCCCATGCTGAGGGCTTTGTTTGTTGAGTTCCCCGACGATCCGGGAGCATGGAGGGTCGATGATGAGTATTTGTTCGGTTCACAGATTTTAGTTGCTCCTTTACTTGAATCGGGAATGACTAACCGCACCGTTTATCTTCCTGAGGGGAAGTGGATAGATTATCAGACGGAAAAAGTATATGAAAGCGGATGGCATAAGATCGAAGCGGGTGACTTGCCTATTATTATGTTGGTGCGTGATGGTTCGGTACTTCCTCATTTAAAATTGGCGCAATCTACTGCCGATATGGATTGGAGTAAGATGATTTTAAAGGTGTACAGTGCTGATAAAAAGCAGGCGGAAGGTTTGATCTGCCTGCCTAAGGATAATTGCATTCAGGTAGTAAAAGTGGATTGCAGGGAGGCGAAGCCGCATTTACTGAATCAGGTTAAGGGTACTTCCCTGAGCTTCTGAACTTAATCTTAAAAAAATACATTAAATTTACCCTGACGGAGATGGAAGAAAGAGGAAGTTCTTTTTTTGATATTCGTTAAACAGGGCCTTTGTTAAACTTAAATATTTAATATTTATGAAAAATGTGATGAAGTATTTGGGCATAATGTCAGTATCATTGGCATGTGCCGGACCTCTCTTTGCAACAGGTATCCTGCCCGTTGCAAGTATCACTGTCGTACAGCAGAGTGTAGTTATCGTAAAAGGACGGGTGCTGGATGAGAAAGGTGAACCTATTATTGGTGCCAATGTCATAGTGGACGGTACAACGAACGGTATGATTACGGATCTGGATGGTAACTTTTCTTTGCAATGTCCCGTAGGTTCCACATTAAAGGCCAGTTATATCGGCTATTTGACACGAACCGTCAAAGTAACTAATGGTATGGATGCTTTGAAAATTATTTTGAAAGAGGATGCCGAAGCATTGGAGGAGGTTGTTGTTGTAGGTTACGGTACAATGAAGAAGTCCGATTTAACCGGTTCCGTAGCTTCCGTAAACGCCGAAGATATGATGAAACGGAATCCGGTAAACTTGGGACAGGGCTTGCAGGGTGCTGCGGCCGGAGTATCAGTGATTCGTTCTTCCGGTGATCCGGAAGGAGGTTTTTCCATCCGGATTCGGGGTGTGGCGACTGTCAATGGTTCTTCTGATCCGCTCTATGTAGTGGACGGAGTGCAGGTGGGAACTTCCATTGACTTTTTGAACCCGAATGACGTAGAGTCCATTGAGATTTTGAAAGATGCTTCGGCTACGGCAATTTATGGTACCCGTGGTGCAAATGGTGTAATTATGATTACTACCAAGGGTGGAGGTAAAGGTAAGTCAAAGGTTAATTTCTCAGCTAACTATGCCCTCCAATTCAATGCAAACAAAATTGACGTAGCTGATGCGGATTTGTTTGCGAGTGCCGTACGTTCTGCCGTCAAGAATGACGGTATTGCCATGACGAACCTGGCATACGGCGAGGATTATATAGGCAAATTGAACAATATTGATTGGCAGGATGAGATGTCCCGTACGGCATTACAACAGAATTATAATCTTTCTGCATCGGGAGGTAGCGAAAACACTCAATCTAATTTGTCTTTGGGCTATTTGAATAATCAAGGTATTGTGATTGAATCAAATTTTAAGCGTTTGACGGCACGTGCAAATATCACCCATGAGGTAAAGGATTTTCTGCATGTAGGTTTGAATTTGAATTACTCTCATTCGGAAAAGGTTGGTAGCGGTAACCTGAGAAGGTATGCGCAGGCTATTCCGACAATGGATTATGTGGAGGATGGCGTTTTCTATTCCATGCCTATTGTTTTACCTGATGGTACCTGGGGGCATTATAAAAAAGAAGGCAATGGTGATGTGAACAAGGGAGCCGATAACCTGGTTGCCGCCGCCAAGACCGCTGATGGCATAAATAAATGGGATCGTTTGATTGCCAGTGCTCTCATGCAACTTGATTTGTATAAAGGATTGACTTTTAAGACGATTGCCAGCTATAATTATTACACTACTGGTAATAACAGCTATACGGCTTATAATGATAGAACTTTCGGCTCTCAGGATCGCAAAGATTCATTTTCTCTGGATCAGAGCCAATCTACCTCACTTGGTCTGGAAACGTTTTTGAATTACGATTGGTCCAATGCGCATCATCGTGTGAATGCGATGGCTGGTTTTTCCATAAGTGATACAAACGGTGCCTATTTGAGTTCCAGTGCAAGCGATTTCCCGGCGGATAATATTCGTGTGATTTCATTGACAAATGATCCTTCATCCAAACAGACAGATGGAGGCCTGAATCTGAAAACAAGGTTTTTATCTTATTTCGGACGTCTGACTTATGCTTTGAATGACCGTTATATTGTAACAGCTACAATGCGTCGTGACGGTTCCTCAAACTTTGGTGCCGGGAACCGTTACGGTACATTTCCATCCGCTTCCGTTGCCTGGCGTATATCTGAAGAAAAGTTCATTAAAGATTTGGATCTGTTCAGTAACCTGAAGTTACGTGCCGGGTGGGGACAGACCGGTAATGCAGGTGCTGGTACAAATTTATCCGTCGATCAGTTATCTTCGGCGAATATAATGTACTGGGTCTTTAATGGAGCCAGTGTGTTGAATGCCGCCGGCGTTGCCCAGCAAAAGGAAATTGACACTAATTTGAAGTGGGAAACAAATGAGCAGACAAATATCGGTATTGATTTTGCATTTATGAATAATGAACTTTCCTTCTCTACCGATTACTTTATCCGTGATTCAAAGGACTTACTCTTATATCGGCAGATTCGTCCTTCCACCGGCTTTTCAAATGTTTATACCAATGCAGGACATATTCGTAATTCCGGTTTTGAATTTAGCGTCGCATGGAATAAAAGTTTCAATGATTGGAATATCGGCGTAAGTTTGAATGGCTCTACTCTAAAAAATAAAGCTGTTGAAGTAGGTGATCCGATATTCAGCAAATCGGGATCCGCTCAGGATGGTGATAACTGGGATAATCATTCTATTACACAGAATGGTTATCCGGTAGGTTCTTATTATGGTTGGAAGGTGGCCGGCATCTTCAGAACCCAGGCTGAGATTGATGAGATGAACAGGCTTGCGGTTGAAAAAGGAGTTGAGAGCGGCGTATATCAGGATCAGACTACCCAACCCGGTGACTATAAGTTTGTTGATTTGAATAACGATGGGCAGATTACCGATGCCGACCGCACCATTATCGGTAATGGATATCCTACACTTGCTTATGGGATGAACCTTACTGCCTCCTATAAGAACTTTGACTTTTCAATGAATCTGTATGGAGTGGCCGGCATGGATATCCTTTCTTATTCTTCGGCCCGTTTGACTTCTGTCTACGGACCCGATGGTGGTTACCAGAATGTATTGGCAGAATATGTAAAGAATGCATGGTCGGCTTCGAATGTGGAAGCCCGATACCCGCGCATTACAAAGAGGGACTATAACAAGAATATGCGTGTATCTGATGCCTATATTCAGAAAGGGGATTATTTGAAGATTTCAAATATTCAGGTAGGGTATACATTCCCGAAAAATATGCTGAAGTCAGTGAAGATGGAGAGTGCCCGTGTGTTCGCCAGCGTTGATAATGTATGTACGATTTCGCCTTATAATAAGTTTGGAGATCCGGAAGTAGGTGACTCCAATGTATTATTTTCCGGGTTCGACGGCGGACGCTATCCGTTTCCGATGTCGGTTACTTTCGGTTTGAGTGTGCAATTCTAATACTAATGTAATGTTAAAAATATGATTATGAAAAACTTATATAAACTGCTGATGGGTGTGCTGGCCTTAGGTACCCTGATATCTTGTGATGATTATCTGGACGTGGATCATTATGATATTCTTCCGTCAAACTTCATGTATAAAACAGAAGCGAATGTCCTTTCCGGACTAAATGGGCTTTATGATACTTTTTACACAGACCAGCATGGTCCAAGTGGCAGCGATGATGAAGTCTGGGGATTCAAACCCCAGGTGTTTGCCGCCAATCATGCTACTATGGATTGCCAGGCTTCGGGATGGGATGCGGAATGGCAACGCCATGCATGGAAAGCCGATAAAAGTTCTTTAGAGACTGCGTGGCGGATGAGCTATCGGGCTGTGGACCGTGCCAATCGTTTTTTGGCCGGATTGGAAACAGCTGATCCCTCCATATTCGCAGATAGTAACACTAAGGTTATTTATGAGGCGCAAGCGCGTGCTATCCGCGGATATAATTATCTATATCTGACCAAACTTTTCGGACGTGTACCGATGTTACTGACCGGCGAAACTTATACCACTTCAGTGGGGAAAGCACGTCCGGAAACCTTGGAGGAAACTTATGCAACTATTGAAGAAGATTTGTCGTTTGGACGGGACCATCTGGAGTGGTTACCGATGAATGGTGAGTATGGACGCATCACCAGGGGATTTTGCAAAGCTTATCTGGCGGAGCTTTATATGTTGCAGAAAGACTTTACAAAAGCAAAGGCCGAGCTCAAAGATATTATAGATAGCGGAACTTACTCATTGGAACCCTGTTTCGGCAATCTTCATGCCTGGGATACACATTGGACAAAAGAGTCTGTTTTCGAGGTGATGTATCATGATCAGGGTTTTATGGGATGGGGAGCCGATTCTTCTTCAGATGCCATGATGTGGTATGGATATTTATGCGCAGCACCTGAATGGGGAGGATGGGGGTCTCTTTGTCTCTCTTGGGAGTTTGTACGTTCCTTTGAACCGGGTGATAAACGTCGTCAGTATTCTGCTGTGGCTAAAGGTGATACGCATCCCATTACAAAACAGAAAGTGGGAGCGACACCCGGTTTTGACGGGCTTTTTCAAGGTTCCGAGAATATGCCTACTGTTTATTCGCTGAAATATTGGAGATGTAAGCCGGGCGAGAACAATAAAGTATTCAACCCCATTTCATTGACTTTGAAACGCTATGCGGGTGTAATGTTAGACTACGCCGAATGTTGCTTTGAAACGAGTGATGATGCTACCGGATGGGAAATGATCCGCCAGATACGTAACCGTGCCTGGGGTAATCTGGAGATAGGAACTACAATGATTGATTTGCCTGCCGATATGCTGAGTACTCATACGGTGGAAGTTCCGGATGCTGAAACTTATTATACAAGTTATAAAGCAACTAAAGGCTATACTTCTCCGGTATGGAAAGTGGCACTGGTTATAGAACGTCGCCATGAATTCAATGCCGAGTTTTCGCTTTATCAAGACTTATGTCGCATGGGAATGGCTGATGAATGGTTTAAATGTGAATATCCGAAGACGGCTTTAAATTCTTCTCAAGAGGAATGTTTACGTACAGGCGATTCTTTCCGTATGTTTGAACATCAAAGTTACCAAGAGTTGTTCCCGATTCCGACAAATGAGATTCTGACCAATCCGCTTATCAACCAGGCAGATCAGAATCCGGGGTATTAAGTACGGTACGGGACAAATATATATTATATTTGATTTATAATAAGAGGATTTATGAGAAAGGGAGTGTGTTGGATGATATTACTTGCATTTTGCCTGGCAGGTTGTAAACCTGGCCTTGGGATTGCAGACGTACAGAGACGCATACGTACGGAAATTGTTGCAAATGTCCGGGATAGTGTGTTACCGTTTTGGATAGATTATGACGTAGCACCTGACAGTGGTTTTTATGGTACCGTATTGCGAAATGGTACTCCGGTGGCAGATGCTCCAAGAGGAGGAGTTCTGAATGCCCGGATTCTGTGGAGCTTTTCTGCTGCATACCGCATGTTTGGGAATGAAGTCTATCTGAAACTTGCCAATAAGTCACAGCGTTATTTTATCAATACATTTATAGATAAGGTTAATGGTGGGGTATATTGGCTGGTCAATTCTGACGGTGAGGTATTGAATGCTTCAAAATATACGTATGCCATGACCTATGCTATCTATGGACTGGCGGAACACTATTTGGCAACGGGTAACGATGAAAGCTTGAAAATAGCCATTAGTTTATACCATATCTTGGAAGCAAAAGGGCGTGAACCACTACATGACGGTTATGTAGAGTCTTTTACACAAGATTGGAAACTGCAAGATAAATATGACCATAACGCTCCCAAGACCATGAATGCCCATTTACATGTAATGGAAGCCTATACTCTCCTATATCAATGCTGGAAGGACGACGGTCTGAGGAAGAGACTTGAGTTTTGTGTTGATTTGTTTATGAACCGCATCTACAATCCCGCGAGGAAACATTTTAATTTATTCTTTGATAATGATTGGAACAGTTTGGTCGAGATGGATTCTTACGGACATGACGTTGAAGCGGGATGGTTGCTTTGTGAAGCTGCCCGTACCTTGGAAGATCAGAATTTGATAAAAAGGACAAACCAACTTGCTTTGAATGTGACGAGTGCCTGTCTATCCGAAGGAATGAGTGACAAAGGTTATATGATTTATGAGAAGAAAGCCGGCAGGAAAACCAAACATGCTTCATGGTGGGGACAAATTGAAACCATGATAGCTTGCGTTAATGCTTGGCAAATCAGTGGGAATGATGCTTATTTGCGATCGGCTGACACGGTTTGGACTTTTGTGAAAGATCATATGATAGACAAAGAATACGGTGAATGGTATAGTGACTGTTTTGACGGAGAGCCTATGAAAGATGCACCCAAAGTGAGTATGTGGCGTTGTCCGTATCATACGGTACGTTTAGGAGTGGAAATATATAATCGTTTAAAATAGTATTTATGAAGAAACTGATAACAGGTGTGATAACACTGATGTTTTGTATAAACTCACAAGCCCAGAGTTTCAAAATCAATCCTTCGGGATATTTTGAGAACAGCGGAGCCAATGTGATGGTTTTCAGTGATGTTTATCCCGAAGGGCATCAGGGAGGTGTGACTTTAGTCTTGAATGGAGACCGTAGGGCCGCTGGCGGTGATGTACGTTTTGAGATTTCACAGGGACAATGGCAGGGATTACCCAAAATGAGGAACCGCGTGGTGGATGAGGCTAATAACGAGATTCGTGTCACGTTGAGTTACCCGGATTCAGCCAAGCACATGTCCGGGTTCAATCCGATGCTTTATCCCGATTTTGCTTTTAGCTATACTGTTAAAGTAAAAGGAGTAAAGGATTATTTAGTGTTGACTGTTGATTTGAATCAGCCTGTACCGGAGCGGTTTGCAGGTAAGTTGGGATTTAATCTGGAATTAGTGCCTTCAACTTTGTTGGGAAAGCCTTGGATTATGGATAATAAAACGGGAATTTTTCCTCATCAGGCGATGGGGCCGACAATGAAACAAGTATCCAATACAGAACATATCGGAGATTTCAATCCTGAAGGTAAGGCTGATTTAGACCAGCTGTTGCTGGATCGGAAGACTTATAATCCAATGATTGCCGATGATATTGTTGCCGCTCCTTTTGCTAAGGGGAAAACATTTGTTCTCAATCCCCAAGACGATTTGGCAAAGATAACGATTGAAAGCGAGAAGGGAGACTTATTGTTGTATGATGGACGCATAAATCACAATAATGGTTGGTTTGTGTTGCGTACGGAGTTTCCTTCAGGAACAAAAAGCGAAGCTGTAAAATGGATTATTCGTCCTACGGTCACCAAAGACTGGCGTTATGCTCCGGTAGTACAAACTTCACAGGTCGGGTATCATCCCGATCAGAAGAAAATAGCGGTCATTGAGCTGGATAAGCGTGATACAAGCTTTAAGCAACCGATTCTTTATCGTATCAAGGCTGATGGTAAGGTGTTGGTAAAGCAGCAGGCTGCTAAAGATTGGGGCGATTTTCAACGTTATCATTATTTGCAGTTCGATTTTACGGAAGTAACGGAAGACGGACTTTATCAAGTCAGGTACGGTGATGCGCTTTCTCCGGTATTCCGCATAGCAAAAGATGTCTGGGATAAAGGTATATGGCAGGCGGAGATAGAATATTTTTTGCCGGTACAGATGTGTCATATGCGTGTGAACGAAAAATATCGTGTTTGGCATGATTTCTGCCATCAGGATGATGCACGTATGGCTAAAACGAATATCAATCATATTGATGGATATAGTCAGGGGGAATCCACTCTCTGTAAATATAAGCCGGGTGATTTTATTCCGGGATTGAATGTCGGAGGTTGGCACGATGCGGGGGATTATGACTTGCGTGTGGAATCACAAGCAGGTGAAGCATATATTCTTGCCATGGCTTTTGAGAATTTCGGTGCTTACTGGGACGAGACATCCATTGATTTTGAGAAGAAAATCGTAGAGATACATCAGCCGGATGGAAAGAACGATGTGTTGCAGCAAGTAGAAAACGGTGCAATGACTGTAGTAGCTGGTTGGAAGGCTTTGGGGCGTCTTTACAGAGGTATCATTTGTCCAACTGTACGGCAATATGTACATTTGGGAGATGCATCGGCACATACTGACCATATCAGCGGAACTGATGATGATCGCTGGGTGTTTACGGAAGATAACCCTGGACGTGAATTGCAGGTAGCCGCCTGGTTAGCAGGTATATCCCGTGTGTTGAAAGGGTATAACGATGCGTTGGGAGCGGATTGTTTGGAAATAGCTCGTGAATTATTCAAAACCACTCGTTATGATAATGACTGGTTAATGCTCACGAAGGTGCATGCAGCCGTGGAGCTCTATCTAACGACGAAAGACACTGAATACCGTGATTTCGTCCTGAAACAACAAGATCTTATTTGTAAGAACATTCGCCGTACAGGCTGGTTTATAGGGCGTTTTGACAAGGCTGTCGGGAATGTGCGTTTTAGTAAGGCTGTTCGTAAAGCTCTGCCTGAATTACAAGCTATGTATCAAAAATATAGTAGTGAAACTCCGTATGGAGTGCCTTATGACAGAGGAAACCGTTCTTCAGGTTCTTGGGAACCCCAGCAACTGGGCTACAATTACTGTTATTTATATGCCGCCTATCCTGATTTGTTTGCACCGGATTACATTTTCAATTCCATGCAATTCCTGCTTGGCATGCATCCGGGTCGTAATCAGGCGGCCTTTGTTACGGGAGTGGGTGCCGAAACCATGAAAACTGCTTATGGTGCTAATCGTGCCGACTGGTCTTATATCCCGGGTGGGGTATCTCCCGGAACTAATTTAATTCGTCCGGATTTGCCCGAATTGCTTCAGTTTCCATTCTTGTGGCAAGAAGGTGAATATTGTTTAGGCGGTCATGCTTCATGGTTTATGTATATGGTTTTAGCATCCCAAAAAATATTGAGTAATAATGAATAAGGAAAAGTTAATATATAAGTTTTTAGCTATAAGCTTTTTACTTTGTATGGCTTGTAATGTGATTTTACAAGCAAAAGCTTATCAAAGTTTTAAAGTATCTATCTACGTTCGTGCCTATGAAGTGGATAAGATGAAAGATATGCATTGGTTGGATTCCACCTGGACCGTAATTTCCAGGCAGTTGGATGTGGATAAGGTCTATCTGGAAACGCATCGTGACTTGCTGATTGTGGATGATGCCACGTTGGAACAGGCCAAGAAATTTTTTCATGACCGGGGTATAGAAACGGCGGGAGGTATCACCTATACGATCAACGAGGCAAATAGCTTCGAGACATTTTGTTACTCGAATCCTGAACATCGCAAGATGGTGCAGAAAATTGCAGAGCATACCGCAAAGCATTTTGATGAGTTTATTTTGGATGATTTCTTCTTTACCAATTGTAAGTCAGACGGAGAGATAAAGGCGAAAGGTGCGCAAAGTTGGACGGATTACCGTTTAAAGCTGATGACCGAAGCCGGACGTGATCTTGTATTAAAACCTGCCAAAAAAGTGAATCCCCATGTGAAGGTAATTATCAAATATCCCAATTGGTATGATCACTTTCAAGGCTTAGGCTTTAATCTGGAAGAAGGACCCCAACTCTTTGATGGGATCTGGACGGGCACTGAGACGAGGGATCCTTCCGGTAACCAGCATTTGCAGAATTATCTGAGTTACAATGTTATCCGTTATTTTGATAATCTACGTCCCGGACATAATGGCGGTGGATGGGTGGATTCAGGTGGTTTGAACTTGGGCATGGACCGATATGCCGAACAGCTACACCTGACCATGCTTACTAAAACTCCTGAGATTATTCTTTTTGCCTATAACCAACTTCTGGGAGTGAAGTTATCTCCTAAATTCCTTACCCCCTGGCAAGGTATGGGAACCAGTTTTAACTACAATGAAATGACTGCTCCCATCCGGTTGGAGGATGGAACTTCGGTGGAGCCTACTACCATGGCCCGTATAGCCGGTGTTGTGCTGAAGCAAACGGATAAACTGATTCATAAGCTGGGCAACCCTATCGGTATAGAGTCCTACAAGCCTTTTCATGCGGCCGGAGATGATTTTCTTCAGAATTATTTGGGCATGATCGGTTTGCCGATGGATATGCATCCTGCTTTCCCGGAAGACCAGCAGGTTGTTTTGTTGACTGCACAAGCTGCCGGGGACCCGGAGATTGTGACCAAAATCAAGAAGCAGTTGCAAAGCGGACGTGATGTGGTGATTACAAGCAATTTGCTGAAAGCCATTCCTGAAAAGCTTGAAGAAATAGCGGAGTTGCGCTGTACGGATCTGAAAGCTCTTGTCAATGATTTTGGCCGTAACGGCCAGTCCGGGCGTGATTTATTGATACCGCAGGTACGGTATTATACGAATGATGCCTGGGAAATGATCAGTGCCGGTCGTCCGCTGACAGGTGGAGTATCAGGATATCCCATCCTGTTAAGAGCTCCGTATGCTACCGGAAATATGTATGTTCTTACTATTCCCGATGATATGGGTAATCTGTATGATTTTCCGGCAAAAGCTTTGAATGAGATCCGTCGTGTTATGAGCAAAGATGTAGGTGTCTATATAGAGGCTCCCTCCAAGGTTGGTTTATTCGTGTATGACAATAAAACATTGGTTGTGGAGAACTTTAATGATGAACCGGTAGAAGTGCATATCGTTACTAATGATAAGGTGATGAAATTAGAAAGTCTGGAAGATGAAGGTGTTTTGACCCCTCTTCCTGCAGAACCGGTACAGAACAGACGCCCGGTTACACCTAAGAATTCTTTCCGTCTGTTATTGCTACCTCATTCATACAAGGCTTTCCAATATAAATGATGGGTAAGAAGATTATTGGATAACCATTCGGAAAAGTAGCGGGAGGTTGGTTTTATAGTAAACCGACCTCCTTTACTTTTAATCAAGTCATTTTATTCACGGAGATGTTTGTGTTCCCCTAATATCCGGTGTGGTAATGTTCCGTGTCCCAGTAGTTCAATGGGGCATTGGAAGTTACGTTCCAGCCATTCCGTGCTTATTCCGGTGTCGGGATGGTAATCTAATGTTTCATTGACACAGGCAATGGATTTGACTTGCTGTAACACCGTACCGATGTCATGGCTGACGAGGATAATGCTGCACTCCCGGTTGATTTCCGACAACAGCTCGTAGAGACGGGCTTCGAAGCGCTTATCAATGTAGGTGCTGGGCTCATCGAGTATCACGACCTCGGGGTCGGAGATGATGGCACGTCCCAGCAGTGTACGTTGTAGCTGTCCTCCGCTTAACGTTCCAATGGCTCTTTCTTCTAAACCTTCCAGACCCATGCGGGCAACAATCTGACGGGCTTTTTCCCGTTGTGCATCTCTGTAGCGGGCTGTCAGCGGTTGTTGACCACCCAGACCGGAGAGTATCACTTCTTCCACGGTGATGGGGAATTTACGGTCGATGCTGTTATATTGGGGCAGGTATCCCATGACGATGGAATTGCTCGTCGCATTTCGTGCCGAGTGGTAGCGTATCTCTCCCGAAGCCGGTTTCAACAGGCCGAGGATACATTTGATGAGGGTTGTTTTTCCCCCGCCGTTGGGTCCGATGATTCCTAAAAAATCACGTTCGTAAACCGTGAGGTCTACATCGTGCAGCACGGTACGGGAGTCGTAGGCCACACTGAGACTCTTGATTTCAATTATGGGGACAGCCATAGTTATTACTCCTTATTTATTCGTTTGACCCGGCGTTGCCAGGTGCTTAGCCACATTCAACATTTCTTCTTCCCAGTCATAAGAAAGCGGGTTGATTGCAATGACCTGCGTTCCTGTCTGGCTCGCAATGATCTCTGCGTTACGCCGGTCGAACTCCGGTTGTACAAAGATTGTCCGTACCTTCTCCGCTTTACAGGTTGCAATGAGTTTTGTTAAATAAGTAGGCGACGGCTCTTTGCCTCCCTCTTCAATAGGGATTTGGTGCAGGCCGTAATCGCGTGCAAAGTAAGAGAGTGCCGGATGGTAAATCATAAAGGCACGATCGGCTCCCGGAGAGGACAATGCGTGGCAAATAATGCTGTCCGTCCGGTCTATCTTGCGACACAATGCCCAGTAACGTTCCAAAAACTGTTCTTCGTGGCCTTTGTCAATAGTGCATAGCGCACTCAGTATGTTGGCTGCAATGATTTTAGCGTTATAAGGAGAATTCCATACATGCGGTTCAACGCTACCATGATGATGCCCTTCTTCCTGTTTATGGTCGCTTCCTTCGTGATCATGATCCAGGGTATCCTGAATAAGTTCGATGCTTTTGGACATATCGAAGATTTGCAGATGTGGGGCGTTGTTGGTCAGTTTATCCATCCAAGTCTGTTCAAACCCTATGTAGCCTATCCTGAAGTAAGCTTTGCTTTGGGTAAGATCAACCAACTGCTGTGGCTTGGGATCATAAGTTTCCGGGCTATTCCCCTTAGGCACCATACTTACCACTTTAAATTCTTTTCCGGCAATGGCCTCGGTAAAATAGCGCAAAGGCTCTATCGTAACCGTAATAATCGGTTTGGAGTGACCTTTGCTCTGGCGGGATGTTTTGCTAGTACAGCCCGTGATGCAAAAGACTATCAGAGTAAGAAAGAAAATTCGTTTCATGTTTTATTTATCTTAGTTGTTGTTCCTGGGGGAATTCTATTTCACATTTCATCCTATCTATTTCATGAGTCGTGCAGTTTCATTTGGTTGCACGTAGTATTTCTCTCTTTCCATTTGGAGGACCGGGTAGGCGTTCTACCCGGAAGCCTATGGCTTGTAACAGGCGGCGAATGTCTCCTTTGGCGCAATAAGTGGTTAAAACGCCACCTTCATTCATGCAGCCGTATATGGAAGTCAATACTTCTTTTCCCCACATCTCGGGTTGCTTTTCGGGCGCAAAGGCATCAAAGTAAACCACATCGAATAAGGGGAGGGATTCGTTATGCTCCGATAAAGCATTCTCCTTATCATTTCCTTTGCCCGGCTGCTTATCTCCTTCAAAGAGTTCGGTAACATCTGCACATATCTTCTTTAATGTAAAGTGCGGAGATATTTTCACTTCCTTTTCCCATGGAACGGTGTGAAGTTGCCGAAATAGCGGATTCTCACTGTATTCCAATGCCTTCACCTCTTCCCACGATAGCGGATAACGTTCAATCCCCGTATACCTCACTTCCCGTTGCCGTCTTTCCGCTTCTTCCAGAGTAAGCAATGCATTCAGTCCCGTTCCAAAGCCAATCTCGAGGACATGCGGTTGCGCAGCCCGGGAGGCATTCAACCCCATATCTATAAAGATGTGGCGTGACTCCGTTTGCGCCCCTTTTACCGAATGATAGTGTTCATTTAGTTCGGGAACAAATAAGGTTGCACTACCGTCTTCCGTTTGTTCAATCACTCTTTTCATAACATTCCTCTTATGATGAGAATGACGATTGTATATCTTAGTATCTTTCCCGCCAACATGCTGGTTGAAACAATCCAGATATTACTTCGTAAAAAGCCAAGAGCTACGGCGATAAGGCTCCCTACAATAGGCAGAAAGGCAAAGAAAGCCATGAAAGCACTTCGTCCGTTTAAGTAAGCTTGCATTCGCCTTACTTTTTCAGGTTTCATGTGGAAATAACGTTCCAGCCAGTCCATGCGTCCTAAACGTCCAAGTCCGTAGCATGTTAGACTTCCCAACAAATTACCTGCAGATGCCGCTGTCAAACAAAACCACGGATTCAACCCTGTGGCGGGTAGGACTAATGCACCAAGTACCGCTTCCGAGCTGAAAGGAATTGCACTTCCCGCCAGTACAGCCGATAAAAACATGCCTAGATAGCCCCAATCTATCAAAAATTGGATAATACTGTCCATATATTAAAGCCAAATAAAAGGATCAATGCTAAAAGCATACTTATAAAGAACACATTGGACGCACGACTGTTCGTTAGTACAAATAGATGTCCTACTAAAATGCTTACACCAATTAGTAAGATAGGGAACAATTGGAGAGCAAACATCGGTTGTAGCAAGATATAAATAAAAAAACAAAAATCTGCAAATATCAGAAAGAGCAAATAAGTACGGGTTTGTATTCTATCATCATAACTACTGACCAAACAGTGTATGGAGCTTACCAGATACAAGATAAAGAGATAGCAGAAAGTTGCTATTTCCCATAAAGGAATGTCCTGAAACGAGCTCATGGGATGGAAGGTAGCCAGCTCAATAAAAGGTTGGTAAAACAAGTCCATTTCTTGATAGAAATAGGCGTGTCCCAATAAAAACCAATATGGTACGCTCCAGCCTATGATCGAAGCGAAAAAGCTTTTTATTGTTAAGGCCTGAAGATTGTAGGCTCCTATCCAGAATACCGGAATGAACAGCATCAACTGCGGAAGAAACAGGCTACCAATCCCTATGAAGAGGAATGAGTAAAACAGCATGCTCATGGGAGCTGACCGCTGATAAGCCTTAAAGAGTAGAAAGAGAGAAACGAGATAAGCGGCCGAGGCAATGTCTCCTGCATATAGGTCATGCATCATAGGGCAACAGGCTATTAAGAGAAAATAAATGGCTGTTTGTATCGAAGCCCGCATGCGGATAATGGCGAATGCATTATTCAGCTCTACCAGAAAATACCCGATGGTGGCGTACAGCGCCAAGCTAATAAAACTTTGTCCCCATGAGATTCGTTCTCCAATGAAAGTCTGCCAGAGGGCGTATCCGCTTTTTCCTACACTAACATCAGGTAACAGAAAATTGCTCAGTACCCAAAAGGTTATTGATATCAAGATGGCAACGGGCAGAGTAGACCTCCCTGTTGTAATCTGTTCTTGCAATCTTCTGCTTCTCATCTTAAACTAAAATTCTTTGTAACTATAATCTACGTCGGTTGCCAAAAGCCTTCTTTTATCGAAGTGGATATATGATTCTTTAGAGGTCGAACCCGATATCCCTGCGGAAATACTTCTTATCAAAGTGGATCATATCCGCAGCTCTGTAGCTTTGGTTGAGTGCTTCTTCCTTGGTGTCTCCGTACGAGCACACGGCTATGACACGTCCGCCGTTGGTCACCGTATTTTCCTCTTTCACCGTTGTACCGGCATGAAATAGGATACTTCCACTATCAACTGCTTGCTCGAAACCGCTCATAGGGTAACCTTTCTCGTAACTTCCGGGGTATCCTCCGCTGACAAGCATCACACATGTAGCGGTGCGGGGATCAATCACCAATGACTTGGTATCCAGATTCCCGTCGCGGACTCCTTCAAACAGGTCTACCAGATCGCTCTTTACGCGTAGCATCACGCTTTCCGTTTCAGGGTCTCCCATGCGTACGTTGTATTCTATAACCATCGGTTCTCCTTTTACATTGATCAGCCCCAGAAAGATAAACCCTTTGTAGAGAATTTCCTCTTCCTGCAATCCTTTTACGGTAGGCTCTATGATGCGGGTGCGTACCTTCTCCATGAACTCTTCGTTAGCGAAAGGAACCGGAGTGACACTACCCATTCCGCCGGTATTCAACCCTTGGTCGCCTTCTCCAACTCGTTTATAGTCCTTGGCTACGGGAAGTACTTTATAATGTTCGCTGTCTGTGAGTACGAAAACGGAACATTCTATGCCGCTTAAGAATTCCTCGATGACAACGGTTGCACTGGCCTGTCCGAACATACCGTGAAGCATTTCTTTCAATTCCTTCTTGGCTTCTTCCAGTGTGGGAAGAATAAGCACTCCTTTACCGGCACAAAGTCCGTCGGCCTTTAATACGTAAGGAGCTTCAAGACTTTCCAGAAAAGCGAATCCTTCTTCCAGATTATCAGCAGTAATACTCTTATATCGTGCCGTGGGGATATGGTGACGTTGCATGAATCCTTTTGCAAACTCCTTGCTACCCTCCAGTTGTGCACCTTTGGCCGTAGGTCCGATGATTGCAATGTGGCTGGTAGCGGCGTCTTTGCCAAACTCCTCATAGATGCCTTGTACCAAGGGATCTTCAGGGCCTACAACAACCATATCAACCTTTTGCGCCAGGGCAAACTCTTTCAGTGCAGCGAAGTCAGTTGCTTTGATAGGCACATTCTTACCAACTTCACGGGTCCCTGCATTGCCCGGAGCAATGTATAGATGTTCAACTTTAGGACTTTGAGCTATCTTCCATGCCATGGCATGTTCCCTGCCACCTGAGCCTAATAAAAGAATATTCATCTTGATCTATTGTTTTTAGTTCTTAATTCACCTTTTGTTCTTAAATACCTCTTCTGTTTATTTGAGATAATCTTCAAAGTACCGCGTAATCTTTTCGTGTAAGTGTACCCGGTCACGTCCCAATACATTGTGCTTATGTGTGGGGTAAGTGAAGAAGTCGGGATAGGTACGTGCATCAATGCAAGCCTTGAGGAAAGAGAGTGAATGCTGTGGAACGCAAGTATCATCATGGTCGTCGTGGATAATGAGCAAATGTCCTTTCAGATTGCCTGCCAGGTTCTTTAGATCGCATTCCTTATAACCTTCCGGATTAGTCTGCGGAGTATCCATATAGCGTTCTCCGTACATCACTTCGTAGTATTTCCAGTCAATGACCGGACCGCCGGCAACCCCTACTTTAAATATCTCGGGATAGCGCAACATCAGTGCCACGGTCATGTGTCCGCCAAAGCTCCATCCGTGAACACCTATGCGGTTGGCATCAATATAGGGAAGGCTCTTGAGGAAGTCAACGCCTTTCACCTGATCTTTACATTCTTCCACGCCTAAGTGACGGAAGGTGACATTCTCAAATTCCAGTCCTCTGTTTTCGCTACCGCGATTGTCAAGGGTAAATAGAATGTAGCCTTTATTGGCCATGTAGATATCCCACCCGCGGGCGCCGTTTTTCCACCCGTTGTTTATCATTTGGGCATGAGGGCCGCCATAAACATAAATAATCACGGGATATTTTTTGCTCGGGTCGAAGTTAGCCGGTTTAGTCAGGCGGTAATAAAGATCAGTTTTTCCGTCAGCAGCCTTTATGGTGCCCACTTCGAAAGTAGGCATTAAGAATCCTTCATAAGGGTCCTTAGCCTGAAATAAAGTAAAGTCCTTATCAGCCTTGCCAGCGGTGGAACATACTGCGATGGTTCTCGGATATTTAGGTGAAGCGTAACGGTCAATCAGGTATTTTCCACTTGCAGAGAGTTGTATGCCGGAATGTGTGGCATTCTTTTCCCCGATGAGGTGTCGCTTTCCTGTTCTTAAATCCACTCCGTAAATGTTGCTCTGGAGAGGGGAGACCTCGGTACTGCTGATAATCACTTCACGCTTGGTGCGGTTGAAACCTACTATATCCTGTACCAACCATTCGCCGGATGTGAGTTGCTTGATGAACTTGCCGTTGACGTCATATAGATACAAGTGGTTGAAGCCGTCTTTCTGGCTTTGGTAGATAAACTTGGAACTATCCCACGGTAAGAAAACAATGGGGTGTTGAGGCTCAACATATTTAGAACTGGTCTCTTCAAGAAGAGTTGCCTGCAAATCGCCGGTTGCAACGTCGTACCGACATAGCTTTGCATGATTTTGATCCCTGTTTAGTTCAACAAGGTAAAGGCTCTTCTCATCCGGTGCCCAACTAATATTGGTGAAATAGCGGTCGGTGGGATCACCGGCCTTGAGGTAAACCGCCTTTTTGGTTGCCGGGTTGTAAATGCCGATAGTAACTTTATGGCTCGTCATGCCCGCCATGGGATAACGAATATAATCCACTTTACCAATACGTGCGGTGATGTCAACCAATGGGTACTGGGCAACCATGCTCTCATCCATCCGGTAGAAAGCGAGTAAATCTCCTTTCGGACTCCAGAAAGTACCTTTGGTTATCCCAAACTCATTCCGGTGTACGCTTTGCCCACATATAATCCCGTCAGGCTCATTTGTTACTTGCTGAATATCGCCGTTTGCCGTACAGACGTATAGGTTGTTGTCCACTGTATAGGCCAAATGACGGCTTATTTCGTTCCAATCCTGATGTTCTGCTTTCTCAGGACAGGGCTGATTCCATACTATTGTTTTCTGCTTCCAGTCAATAAGTACCCTGTTCTTGCTTGTATTGACCAGCATTAGCGCAGGGTATTTGTCTTCCTTTAATGCTTTAACACTCTTTAAAGTTGTTATGTCGTTCAAGAACAGAGTACGGTAGAAACTATGTATTTTCCCAAGTCCTTTCTCTGCAAGTAGCTTATTTGCTTCATCTAACGTGATAACCGGAAATTCCTTTTTAGTCTTTTCGTCTGTCCGGGTACCATTTACCTGATCGATGCCTAATTCCAGACAAGCAAAGTCTCCATACCATTGGTACCATTTGTTCTCAATCCGTCGGTAGGTTTCTCCACCGGGAATTAAGTCGTCCAACGTCGGCTTTTTTAGGTCTTGTGCCATTGCATTCGTTACAAAAAGGGTAAATAATGTCAATGAAGTAATGTATATCCACTTACTTTTTCTTGTCATATTGCTTTGGGTTTTTAGTTCTTTTCGTAAAGTCTCTCTCATAGTTGGAATGTCCTTGTCCTGTGCGCTCTTTTCCCGTGCGTTCCTGTCTGGCGTGTCCTTGGGAGGGATATCTTTGAGCGGGACGGTCTTGATGGTGTCCTTCATTCTTTGTTTCATATTCCCTGGAGTGTCCCCGTGGCTTAAATTCTCTGGGTTTGTGGTATTCTTTTGAGTCGGGATACTTTCTCCTTCTTTCCTGAGACGAATCTTCGCCATCTTTCTTTCTGTATTCTTTGTATTTGCCGTCAAATATCTCATATTTACGGAATTCGCATTCCAAAGCTCCGTTAAACAAAGGCACTTTCTCCGTTGCCTTTAGCCCTATCTGATCGAAGCACTCTTCCCGGTAAGAAAGTACCCATGCCGTGTTTCCCACAAAAGCATGTTTCAACCGCTCCCCGATCATTTGGTACAGGCCTAGCAAGTCATTTGTTGAGATGCGTTCTCCATAAGGAGGATTGGTGATGATAACGGCTTTTTCCGCAGGCTGTTCAAACTGCTGAAAGGGTTGTAGTTGCAGAGTGATATCTTTGGAAACACTTGCAGCTTTTATATTATGCGTGGCTATTTCAAATGCTTTCGGACTGTTGTCGTACCCATAGATGTGGTGTGTGAACTCACGTTCCTGGCTATCATCATTGTAGATGGAATCAAACAACTCCTGATCAAAGTCATTCCATTTTTCAAAAGCAAATTCTTTGCGGAATACTCCTGGGGCTATATTGCGTGCAATTAGTGCGGCTTCAATAGGAATGGTCCCCGAACCGCACATCGGATCAATTAAATCGCACTCTCCATGCCAACCGGTCATCATGATCATACCCGCAGCCAATACTTCATTTAAAGGCGCTTCCACAGCTTCCTGACGATAGCCTCGGCGGTGAAGCGATTCACCGGAAGAATCAAGTGAAAGGGTACAGCTTGTTTGGGCAATATGGATGTTCAATGAAATATCCGGTTTATTGATGCGTACCGAAGGACGTTTGTTCATCTTCTCCCGGAAATAATCTACTATAGCATCTTTAACTTTGTAAGATACAAACTTGGAATGGCGGAACTCTTCGCTAAAGACTACTGCATCTACGGCGAAGGTTTTGTCTATGTCCAAATAGTCTTCCCAGTGGATAGACTTTATTTGCTCGTAAACCTCATCAGCATCTTTGGCCGTAAACTGCTTGATAGGCTTTAAGATACGGATTGCTGTCCGAAGACAGAAATTTGCCTTGTATAACATTTCCTTGTCGCCACTGAAGGATACCATACGGCGCCCAATTTGTATATCGTTTGCTCCAAGTACGGTAAGTTCTTGTGCTAATACTTCCTCCAAACCCTGAAATGTTTTGGCGATTATCTCAAAAGTCTCCATGCTGATTCTTTGTTGTTTACGATTAATATGATTAAAAAACGATTCTTTTTATAACATTCGTCCGTATGTCCGGGCAGCACTTATTTCTTTGCTTTGGTTTGTACGATCCGGGCTCCTGCCGGAACGTTTTCCGTTACCCAGATATTACCACCCACGGTTGCTCCTCGTCCAATAGTTATGCGTCCCAATATGGTTGCATTGGAATATACAATAACGTTATCTTCCAAAACAGGATGACGGGGAATGCCCTTAATTGGCGTTCCGTTCTCGTCCAACGGGAAGCTTTTGGCACCAAGAGTCACGCCCTGATAGAGCTTCACGTTGTCGCCAATGACACACGTCTCACCAATAACGACACCTGTTCCATGATCAATAGTAAAATGTTTTCCAATGCTGGCTCCGGGGTGAATGTCTATTCCGGTCTCGCTATGTGCCATCTCTGTAATGATACGGGGGATAAGCGGTACACCAAGAGTTAATAAATCGTGTGCAATGCGGTAATTGACAATAGCCCGTATGGCTGGATAGCAACTAATCACTTCCCCGAAACTATGAGCTGCGGGGTCTCCATTGTAAGCGGCTTCCACATCCGTAGCAAGTATCCGTCTCATTTCCGGTAAATGGCTGATGAGTTTAGCTGCCAGTGCGGTTGCTTCTTCCCGTTGGCTTTCGGTACAGCAACTGCATTCATCGTCTGTACCAAAACAAAGTCCTGCTAGAATCTGTTCCGTTAGCAAATCAAACAAATGTTCTACATTTACGCCGATGTGATAGGTCATTGTGCGGCTATTAACCATAGAATTTCCAAAATAACCGGGAAAGAGGATGGCACGCGACAATTCAATGATGTCATACAATGCTTTGGCTGAGGGCAATGGATTGCCGTCCGTATGCTGGTGAAACAGTCCTTTATAAGATTCGCTTTCCGATAGCTCATCAACTGCCTGTGTCAGAATGTGGGTAAAACTGAGTGGACTCATTAGGATATCCTTAATTTATTAGGGTACAAAGGTAAGGATTCTTATGCAAAATCCCTCATTTATAGTATGAAAATCCCACAAATGTGGTATTCTGTTTAAACTATTATACCCTTACTTTTGTAACAAAGAAAAGTAGATATAATTTAAAACTCTAAAGATATGGCTAAAATAGCAAAATGTCTTACCGATTTGGTGGGCAATACTCCTTTATTGGAGCTTAGTAATTATAATGCAGATAAAAAGTTAAACGCCCGTCTGGTTGCAAAGTTGGAATACTTTAATCCGGCTGGAAGTGTGAAAGATCGCGTAGCATTGGCGATGATTGAAGCGGCGGAAGCTTCCGGTCGTTTACAAGCCGGAGCTACAATTATAGAACCTACGAGTGGTAATACCGGAGTGGGATTGGCTTTTGTGGCTGCCGCAAAAGGATATAAGCTTGTCTTAACAATGCCCGATACCATGAGTTTGGAACGTAGGAATCTTTTGAAAGCATTGGGTGCCGAATTGGTATTGACACCCGGTGCAGGGGGGATGAAGGGGGCTATTACCCGTGCTGAAGAATTAAAAGAGACTACTCCCGGTAGTGTGATCTTGCAACAGTTTGACAATCCTGCAAATCCTGATATGCATGAACGTACTACAGGACAAGAAATCTGGCAGGACACAGATGGTAAGGTGGATATCTTTGTTGCCGGAGTAGGCACAGGGGGAACAGTTAGTGGAGTAGGGAAAGCGCTGAAAGGGCATAATCCTTCTGTGAAGGTTGTAGCAGTGGAGCCGTCTGATTCTCCGGTGCTGTCCGGTGGTGCTTCCGGCCCTCATAAAATACAAGGTATCGGAGCCGGGTTTGTGCCTAAAAATTATAACGCCGAAGTGGTGGATGAAGTGTTACAGGTAACCAATGATGATGCCATTCGTACCAGCCGGGAACTAGCTCGTTTAGAAGGTCTGTTGGTCGGTATCTCATCCGGTGCGGCTGTAAGTGTAGCAGCCCGTCTGGCTGCCCTGCCGGAAAATGCGGGAAAGACTATCGTAGTGCTTCTGCCCGATACCGGTGAGCGATATTTATCAACGCTATTGTATGCTTTTGAGGAGTATCCGCTTTAGAGAGTTATTCTTGTTTGAGTAGATGCTAATTTATAGAAAAGCGAATAGTAGATCGTGCCAATACTTAATTATAGAGAAGGATAGCTCTTAATATGAAACTTGACTATCCTTTTTAGCAAAAAAGAAGCCCTGTCATTGCTCCGAAAGAGAGTTTGATAGGGCTCTTTTTATAGGTTGGTTACAATCTGTAACTCTTATCGGACTTCACTGGGGCGAAGTCCAAAAGATCTGCAACTCATCTTTTCTACCTTGACGGTCCATACCCTGACATTGAGTAAAGAGGGTTTGGCATATCCACAAGTATTATCAGTATACTGTTTCATAAAGAAATCCAATATAGAGCGTTTTTCTTCCAGATCTTCAATGAGTTGCACTTTGCCTACGCACATCACACTACGTGATTTCATGCTGTAGCTACATGCAATCTGCCTGCTTTGATAAACTAACTCATGTCCTTCGCAGAAACTGATGCAAACCGTAGGATTGTGTGCTATGATCTCTGATTTTTTGCCTTCAGGACCGGAATGCATGTAAATTACTCCGTCTTTATAGGCAAAATTCATGGGGACAACATAAGGATTCCCTTTTTGATCGACCATGCCCACGCTACAATAAGAACATTTCCTGATGATCTCTTCTATTTCGTTTTGATCAGTAATTGTTATTGTTTTCATCTTATCTCTTTAATGAAAAGCAAAAATACGGAATTTATTGTTTTTACAGCTTACTTTTGCCTGATTTTCAATATTCGGCAAAAGGTTGAAGTCCTAAGTGTCCTGCCTATAGCGTTTGTCTGCCAATATTTCACCTTTTTTGGTTTTCAATGCATTGATAGAAGCTAGAAGTTGATCATAACTTTTATTACTCCTTCCCGTGAACGGAAATAATTGAGAGTACTTTCTGCCATCATAGATGAGTAGGCAGTCTGTTGAAAATAACTTTTATTCAAAATATTGTTCATGCTGAATTCAACTTCAACTTGTTTATAAAGGTAAGATAGCGTTGCGTCCATAAAATAAATGGAAGAGTGGACCGGTTTATGACTGAGCAATAGTTGATGTTTCCATTTTAGTTTCCAGTTACTGCTTGGAAATGCATTGAATGTTAATTCGTTTTTTGTATGACTGGAAGACACTCCGTCAGTAATCTTGCTGGATATTTTGGAATATGAAAAATCCTCCTTCCCTTCTACGCTAATGTACTTACAGGGTTGTAAAGAATAGTCGAAAGATAACGAAAATATTTTATTTTCAAAAGCAATCATTTGTCCGGAGAGCATGCTTTTATTCCGGTTTTCGCTGTAGTTTCCACGTAATGCCGTGAAAAGTTTCCACCATCCGAAAGCTTTGGATAGCCGGGAACGTATATTCCATTGTAGATTGGTGTATTTCTTATCGATCATCTGACTCGATGTTAAAATATTATCTTGATTCATCACAAGCATTTTATTCTGCCAATTTGGGACTATTGATCCTGATAAGGACCAAAATAATCCGTCAAGTGAGTTGCTAAATTTGAGGAAAATAGAATAGATAAGCATGCGGTAATCATAAAAGTCACCGCCTCTGCGTGCATTACGGTAAGTACTGAAAATATAGTTATTATTAAATGTTTCATATTTCTCAAGATTTAATCATTATCTATATCTTTCCACTCAATGATCCGATCTTTATCTTCGTTACAGATCACATGAGCAACATGTTTCTCTTTTGCACCATCTTTTGAGATTACATAATATATGACATTGGCCGAAAACCGTTTTTCATCATTATCTTTATAGTCTTTGCAGAGATACTTGCTGTCAAATTCTACAGTTTCACCATTGAGAAGATTAGAAGAAACATGACTCACTATCGTTTTTTCAAGATTCTGATTCTCCAGATTTCCATGTCCTGGCAAATTAATATGCCCATTTTTGATAACTATAAACAGCATCACTATGATGATGCAACCAGATAATAACTTAAAAAAATTATTCCTTTTCATAATGTGTTATTTTAAAACTACTATTTTCTGAAACAGAATAGAGTGAGTCGCAATCCTCAGATAATATCCGAAATGATTTGATGAATTGTCTCATTCTTTTTTATTTGATAATTTATTAAACTTCTGATGAGACAAAGTTCTGACTAAAATGAACCTAAAAACGACTAAATCACCAAATAAACTGTCTTAATAATAAAAGCATAACCGATTGATAATCAGTAGTTATACTTTCTAAAAATCTAAATACAGGGATTTAGAATCTTAATCAGTCCTTAACAGCATTGACGCAGGCCACGATATCTTGTCCTTCGGTAGCACCTATCTTCTTTCGGATGGCAGTTTTGCGTACATAAATCGTTGCGTCAGACTGCTGGGTGATGACACTAATCTCTTTTGTCGAGAATCCTGCACATAACAAACAGCATATCTGCACTTCCTTTTCTGTGAGTGCATTGCCAGAATGATCTATCAAGCGGGTATAGAAATTATCATAGAGTCTGTCTATAACTGGATATAGATCAGACCACACAAGTAAACTGTTGGTAGGGATTTCACCGCCACTAATGCCTGAAATACGCTTCAGAAGAGCCTGATTCTGGTTAGTAGGTGTACTGGCTACAAGACGTATGATACCTAACTGCTGCAATAAAATTTTCTTAAAGAAAGAATCGTCCTCCTTGTTAGCCTGATTGTGGAGTGGTGAATTCTCTGTTATAGAGGCCTGTGCTTCTTCCTGCATTCGTGTCAGGGTATCAACTCTATCTTCTGCCTCAGCCAGTCGCTGAATCCTATTTCTATAATATAGATAACCACCTACACTGCCTCCTATCAACAGTAGTACTACCACCAACAACATATATTCCATTCGCTGTTGATCAAGTTTCAGTTCATAGTTGACAGCCTGTAGCCGATTCCTGGACTCTTGTCGTCTGGTCGAAGTATTCTCTTTCGCCTGCATGTCAGCTGTAATAGAGTCACAGTATCGTGCAAATTCTACATACGATACGGGCTTACCTGAGGTATAATCTAACAAAAACTTTTCCTGTTCTATTACAGCCCTACGTGCAATATCTGCAAAGCCATGAGCCTTCAGTTCTTCCTCACTTTTGACGGCCTTGTCATTACAGATACGGGCAGAGTCAAGCCTATGCAGATTTATGTAGTTGCCAGCCATTGACATTTGAATCGCCGATAATTTCGCAACCTGTGGCATCATTTGACCAATTTGATAGAACATATCGTTTGAACGGCTGTATTGTCCGTTATTTGCCAGATAGTCGGCATAGTTGCGCATAATTTCACATGCAATGGCCGTATCGCCGTTCTCCGCTGCCAACTTGATGCCCTTGTCATAGTAATATTCAGAATGTCTGTCACCCTGCAGAGAAAGGTTCACTCCCAACTTATAGCTTAGTATAGCCGATTCACGTTTCGACATGCCATAAGTAAACGTTTCTTTCAGCGCACTTGCGGCTTGGTCATATTTACGTAGATGTTCTAGAATGTCAGCTTTTGCAACTAGTAGTCGAACTCGTTTTGTCGAGTTCGATATTTTCGCAAGACCATTGTCTATGGCTCTTACAGCATCTTCTTCCTTACCATTCCAGTTTAGATAAGATGCTTCCAGTAGATAACTGTCTTCCTGTTTCTCGTTCTCTGTTCTATAATAGATTATTGCTTTCATCAACTGGTCATCTTCTGCCAGTGACAAACCCAATGTCTGATATGCCAAAGCCCGGTTCCAAACTAGATGCGTCCGCTCTTTTTCATTTAAACTACTCACTTGTTCCAAAGAATCCAATATAGCAATAGCTTGTTTCGGATTATTAACAAGCAAAGTGTCGGTATCCGATATTAAGTCTTCGCTCTGATATCTGTTACATGAAAAAAGAGTGGAGATGAGGTATATTATGAATATTTTCGGTAATCTCACAGTTCTTCGTTTTATATCTTTCTCTTAAATTCCGCAACTTGATAGTATATCGCTTTTATGAGATCCTAAGTAAAAAGTAGCCCAGAATCTTTACCTTGTTGGATCTTTCACTTATCTTAGCGTTGCGAATCCAAGGACGGAAATAATCAACACAACATTGCGAAAATAGTAATAAAATCCGAAGAAACTCACACCTTTGGGCGGAATATTTTCAGTAATGGAGCAGTTTGACTTTACAGTGGTATCCACCATAGACTCTACGCTCGGGGAGAGATGTCGATTCTATGGAGACTTCTGCATATATCCAGTTCCGATATAATTCATCGAGCTATCAAGGAATTCATGCAGGAGGATGTCACCAATATCTCTGATGTTGGAAATATCCACATTCTCAATACGGTATACCCTTAGAACACGCTGCTCGTTACGGTGCTGGTTACCTCCGGGGGATTGCAGGCGGGTGAACCGTATAACGTTGACTTTAACCACCAGTTCATAGAGACGGAGATTATGACACCAAGCCGACGTACAAGAAATTCCACGGATACTAAATAGTCGTTCCTTAAAAAGCATATTTATAAAGAGGGATAGCTTTTAATTTGAAACTAGACTATCCCTATCAGCAAAGAAAGAAGCCTTGTCATTGCTCTGAAAGATAGCTTGATAGGTTTTCTTCTATAGGTTGGTTACAATCTGTAACGTCTTAAAATGGGCGTTACATTTTGGACGCACTCTTTTCTTTTGTATCTAATTCATGCAGGAATAATAGGTTGCTTGTATAAGTTAGCGGCTATCTCTTATCGGATTTCACTGGGCCGGAGTCCGAAAGACTTGCAACTCATCTCCTCTACCTTCACAGCCCATACCCTGACATTGCGTAAGGAAGGGTCGGCATATCCGCATGGATTATCAGTATATTGTTTCATGAAGAAATCCAGAGCAGATCGTTTTTCTTCCAGGTCTTCAATGAGTTGTACTTTGCCTACGCACATCACACTACGTGATTTCATGCTGTAGCTGCATGCGATCTGTTCACTTTGATAAACCAGCTCATGTCCTTCACAGAAACTAATACAGACAGTCGGGTTGTGTGCTATGATTTTCGCTTTTCTACCTTCAGGTCCGGAATGCATGTAAATTACTCCGTCTTTATAGGCAAAATTCATGGGGACAACATAAGGATTTCCTTCTTGGTCGACCATGGCCACACTACAATAAGAACATTCCCTGATGATCTCTTCTATCTCGTTTTGATCGGTAGTTGTTATCGTTTTCATCTTGTTTCTTTAATGAAAAGAAAAAATATGGAATTTATTGCTTTTGCAGCTTACTTTTGCCTAATTTTCAATATTCTACAAAAGGTTGAAGTTTCTAAGTACCCTGCCTATAGCGTTTGTCTGCTAACCTTTCATCTTACTTAGCTTTTAAGAATTGATAGAAGCTAGAAGTTGATCATAACTTTTATTAGTCCTTCCCGTGAACGGAAATAATTGAGAGTACTTTCTTCCATCATAGATGAGTAGGCAATCTGTTGAAAATAGCTCTTATTCAAAATATTGTTCATGCTGAATTCAAATTCAACTTGTTTATAAAGGTAAGATACTGCTGTATCCATAAAATAAATGGAAGAGTGGACCGGTTTATGGCTAATCAATAGTTGATGTCTCCATTTCAGTTTCCAGTTACTGCTTGGAAATGCATTTAATGTTAATTCGTTTTTTGTGTGACTGGAAGACACTCCATCAGTAATTTTGCTGGATAACTTGGAATATGAAAAGCCCTCTTTCCCTTCAACGCTGATGTACTTACAGGGTTGTAAAGAATAGTCGAAAGATAACGAAAGCATTCTATTTTCAAAAGTAATCATTTGTCCGGAGAGCATGTTCTTATTCCGGTTTTCGCTATAGTTACCACGCAATGCTGTGAAAAGCTTCCACCAGCCGAAAGCTTTGGATAGCCGGGAACGTATATTCCATTGTAAATTGGTGTATTTCTTATCAAACATCTGACTAGATGTTAAAATATTGTCTTGATTCATCACGAGCATTTTATTTTGCCAATTTGGAACTATTGATCCTGATAAAGACCAAAATAATCCGTCAAGCGGGTTGCTGAATTTGAGGAAAATGGAATAGATAAGCATGCGGTAATTATAAAAGTCACTGCCTCTGCGTGCATTACGGTAAGTACTGAAAATATAGTTATTATAAAGTTGGTTTATATCGGATGTTTGATAACGGTAATTTATGGTTTGATTCAAGTCCCAATAAGCATTGATGCTGTAGGCCATGTGAAGTGACGGCTCAGGGAAAAAACGGAAATAATCTTTCTTGCTTTCACTTTTCAAGTGATAAGAGTGAAAAGATAACGGGATTGAAAAGAGGATATTCCAGCGATCACTTTTATAGGTGAGTGATGGATTCCCAAAGAGATTGGCGTCTGAGAAGTGAACATCATTGGCGAATTGTAAATTTGAAGTAGGATATCGTTCATTCCCTTGTCTACAAAAAAGAGACGATGTTAGTTTTTGATAATCGTAGTTGATACCTGTTTCCATGTTGATATAAAATTTAGCGATCATCAATTGTAGTTTTGCTTTAGTATGGCTATGAAAGCTTTGCATGCGTACATCTTGAGTCAATCCGTCATAAGTATTGCCTTGATTTAATAATTCTTCGTATAATCCCGGCGTAACGGTTAGTGTTTGTGGAATATCCTGAAAGGAGTTAATAGAAGTGATTTTTAGGATATGATTTTTATTGTAGGTATTAATATACTGAAAGGCATTAGTAATGTTTTTCTTTTTCGTTTGGGTAACCGGTTCAATGAAATTGGCATTTGCCTCAACTATATTAGTCGCTTTATCTTGTTCTATACCGGCAGTCAACTTATTGCGGATATATTTTGAAGAACTATTCAATTGATAATCAGCTTCTGCATGGTAATCGTTGCTTATTGAAGCAATTTTATTATTTTCGGTTATTACTGTTGTGCCGTCAGGGTAAAAATAAGATGAAATAGTTTCTTCGTGCATATCATTGTGCAGGGATTGGTAGGTAAACTGTCCTCGCAAAGTACTGTTTTTACTCATTTTATAAAGATGGTTTGTAGCAAACAGGTGACTCTTATTGTCTAAATAATGCTTTTCGTCCACCTGACTAATGGATAAATCGGGTAGTGTTAAGATCGGAGCATCTTCATTCACACCCATATCCTCGTCTACAATTTGATCTTGGATTTCGTTGCTCACATCTTCTCCGTTATTATTTGTTTTATAGAGAGACAGGTTTTGTTGCTTTTTTCCTAAGAACAATGCAACAAGACGCCCGCTCCAAAGAGTCTTGTCCCCGTCTGAATAGCCTATTCCTAAATCGGCGGTGCCCGATGTGGTGAAGTGGACATTATCGGTTAAGGCCAAGTTGATGGCTATTTGTTCACTGAATGTTTTTCCGCGTAAGGCAGCTATTGGCTGATGATGGTTTAGTATCTGGACTTCTTTCACGACTTTACCTGATAAATTGTCAGTGGCCATAGCATATTTCGATCCCATCAGGTCCATCCCTTCAATATATAGTTTGCTGATTGGCTGTCCTTGAACCTTAATTTGCCCGGCAGGAGTTACTTCTATTCCCGGCATTTTCTTTAAGACATCTGCTATTGATCTATCCTGAGGCATTCTAAAGCCGGCAACAGAATAAATTATTGTATCTTTCTCTTTCCTGATTCGGTGGGATACTACTTTTACTTCTTTTATCTTATATCCCTCGTTATGCATTTTATAGATACTACCGTTAATATACTCATTGATGGGGATGATTTGCCGTTTATAGCCTAATAGTGCGATTGAGATAAAAGATGGAGGTGTTTTAGCTGTCAAACTAAAATGTCCTTGCTGATCGGTATAAGTGAAACTTGTTGCAGCCTGACTGTTATTCAATAGTGCGATAGATACATCTTCCAGTGCTTTTCCGGTGTTATCATCAATCACAGTACCTTGAAATTGTTGTTGAGCATATGCGCCACGAATTCCAAGAAACATGATCAATATTAAAGTAAAGTATCTCATCTATTCTTTAATAATTATCTTAATACTCAAGGAGTGTATGTGTTTTGCCGTATTTTAAGGGGCGCCCTTTAGCATCATAACCAGGACCTACATCATATCCTAATTGCCTGAGATAGCCGTCCGGATCTTTTCCGGATTGTATAATTTGCTTTTGCAATTCTTTTCGATTACATTTAACATATTGTAGCTTAGGAAGCGTTATTGCCTGATTATTTTGAATGTTTTCTATCTGAATGCATTCAAATAAGAAATCTTTCTTGGAATCTTCCGCTTTTAAAATCAGACCGGGGAGTCCACATAGTTTCCAAGGTCCGTCGTGGATAGGAATATCCATTGTAAACCACACACTCCATTCTCTTCCGCGAAAGTTGGTTTTTGCTTGTTGGCATCGGTATCCGGCTATTGTGTCGGTTTTATCGGCAATTATCTGCCATTGTTGTTTCTCCATTGGCTCTTGATACCGGAGTGTTTTAATAAATATCCGGTCGGTATAAGTCAATAATCCTTTCTGAGGATAATTCTTATATACTACAGCGTATTGATAACTACGTGGGTAAGGAGATTTTCCCAAAGCATTTTGTACTTCTTGAAAATTTCCTCCACGCTTTAATACGCTATCTTGTATCATTTGATTCGTACTTTCCCACAGGCTATAAAATTTGGATATTTTACTCCCTATATCTAATATTTTTTCATCTTGGTTAAACTTAGATGAATTCTCCCAGAGTTTAAACTTTTCTTTGTAATAAATGCGTAAGTTTACATGATCTATTTCTTGGGCATTCAGTAATGAAGAGATCAAAATTAATATTATGAAATATAGATGTCTCATTTTGTATCATATTAATATCATCTATAGCAATCAATTGTGCTATAGATGATAAATTAGTAGTTAGATAATTAGCAACAGTCTACAGCACTCCAATAGTCTAACATTTTGCAAGCCTCAGCTTCAGTTGAATTAGAAGGTATACTGCGAACTGTACCGCAGTCTGTAATAACGAATTGAGCTATTTCACTTTGGGCAAAGCCTATAAGTGAGGAAAACGAACAAAATAAAATCGCAATAATAATTTTTTTCATAATGTTTTAATTTTAATAATTAGTAATGAGATTTTGATAAAAGTTCTTTTTAAGTCGTAACTTTTATTTGACTGTTGTTTCGCGAAAACAATATCTTTATCCTTTGAGTATTATTATAAATTTCTGCAGAATATTTTGGTCTAGTAATTTGCTATTGTTTATCGGTTAATTGTAGCATAAAGATAATGATATAAAACAATATATGCTCATAAAGAGAATAACAATTAAGTTTTGAAACAATCTGAAAACCAGCTGATTAAAAAAAAAGATGATAACATTTTGTTTAAAGAATATCAATTAGGTTTCTTATTTTGATTAAATCTGTAATACCTTGAGTAACAAAAGTATTCATTATTCTGTCATAGAAGACATTGCTTTTGAAGTGGTCAGCTTAAGATTCGTTAATATGAAAATAGAGAAGCAAAAAGTAAGTGCATTCTTGTATCGTAAATATATAATAGTTCTTCTCTTGCTCTTTGTTCAGTTATTGAGTGTGAAAATTTTACCGGAATAGTTTGCTTGCAAGTCTTTTGTAAGCATTCTCCGAAATCTCACTGAAAAACGTGAATTGACACAAGCAAAACAATTAAGAACCTAATTAAAGATAATTAAGCGTAATAGTAAGCAATCTGTTTGTCACAGATTATAAAGGTTTGCCTAAAGTATTGATTAATATTAAAATATTATCATTTATAATATCGTATAATAGAGATAAACTATTCGACCAATGCGTAGTCCAGTTGTTTCTTTTCTAAATTAGCCCGGGCAACCTTAACCGTAATTGCATCTCCCAAACTGTATATGCGATTCTTGCGACGACCACGGAGACAATAGTTCTTTTCATCGAATTCGTAGTAATCGTCATCAAGATCACGGATAGGAATCATGCCTTCGCATTTATTCTCGTTTAACTCCACATACAGGCCCCATTCGGTTACTCCCGAAATCACTCCGTCATAAACTTGTCCTACATGTTCGGTCATGAACTCTACTTGCTTGTACTTAACGGAAGCCCGTTCTGCACTGGCAGCCAACTGCTCCATTGCACTGGAATGATCGCAAAGCCCTTCGTATTTCTTCTCCGATGCACTTCGGCCTTCTTCGTCCAGATATTTGGTAAGCAAGCGATGCACCATCATGTCCGGGTAGCGTCGTATGGGAGACGTGAAATGGGTATAATATTCGAAAGCCAATCCATAGTGTCCAATGTTATGGGTGGAGTAGCGGGCTTTTTGCATAGCGCGTATGGAAACGGTTTCAATGAGGTTTTCTTCTTTCTTCCCCTGAATGTCATCCAATAGGTGGTTGATGGACTTTGAAACATCCGTCTTGGTTCCGCTGGTACGTAATTTATAGCCAAAGCGGGCGATGAATTGGGATAGATTGTCCAGCTTTTCAGGGTCAGGAAGATCGTGAATACGGTAAGGGAATACTTTTGGTTTTTTCCCTTTAGGCACACGGCCTATCTTCTCGGCGACAGTACGGTTGGCAAGCAACATGAATTCTTCCACCAGCTTGTTAGCGTCCTTTGCAACTTTGAAATAGACACTGAGCGGTTTTCCTTTTTCATCAATCTCAAACTTCACTTCGTAACGGTCGAAATTGATAGCTCCTGCAGCAAAGCGTTTTTCGCGCAGTGTCTTTGCCATGGTGTCCAGCATGAGCATCTCTTCCTTAAAGTCTCCTTCTTTGGTTTCAATGATCTGTTGGGCTTCTTCGTAAGTATAACGGCGATCTGATTTGATGACGGTATGCACGATGCGTGACTTTTTCACCTCGCCTTTCTCCGTAATATCGAACACAACAGAGTAGGCTAACTTTTCTTCGTTGGGACGGAGGGAGCAGATAAAGTTACAGAGACGTTCGGGTAGCATGGGGATAGTACGGTCTACAAGGTAAACCGAAGTCGCCCGTTTCTCCGCTTCTTTGTCGATGATGCTTCCTTCAGGTACATAATGGCTCACGTCGGCAATGTGTACTCCCACTTCCCATAATCCGTTTTCCAACCGGCGTATGGACAATGCATCATCAAAATCTTTAGCATCTTTAGGGTCTATGGTAAAGGTGGTAACCTTTCGGAAATCTTCCCGTTTGGCAATTTCCTCTGCTGAAATCTCGGCTGGTATCTTGTCTGCCGCTTTTTCTACGGCTGAGGGGTAAACGTATGGTAATCCGAATTCGGCAAGTATGGCATGCATCTCCGTGGTGTTTTCCCCTGCTTTGCCTAATATATCAATCACTTGTCCGATGGGGTTTTTGGCTTTATCAGGCCATTCCACGACTTTGACAATGGCCTTGTCCCCGCTCTTTCCGCCTTTTAGTTTTTCTTTGGGAATAAAGATGTCATTTGCCAGGGTACGATTTTCTGTGACCAAAAAGGCGTATGACTTAGCCACTTGCAATGTTCCCACGAAGGTATCATTTGCACGCTCCAGTATTTCAACAACCTCTCCTTCGGCTTCGCGTCCACGCCGTTTGGCAAAAAAAGCAATGCGTACTTTATCATTGTTCATGGCATGTGCGGAATTTCGTTCGGCTATGAATATGGGGTCGCCACCTTCTTCGGGAATAAAGGAGTTTTTGCCGTTGCTTTTTCGCTGAAATATTCCTACCATCTCAATGCCGTGGTCATTGAGCTTATATTTACTTTTATCTACCTCCGTGATGTAATCATCCAGTAGTAGCTCGCTAAGAATATCTCTGCATAGCATTTTTAGGGGATGAGTAGTCAGGCGGAGTTGCTCAAAAATGTATTTCAGTGATAACGTTTCATTTGGTTTGGTATGGAAAAAGTCCATCAACATTGTGGCAAGTTCCCCCTTTTTCATTCGCTTACCCGCTTTTTTTTCTTTCTTTTTAGCCATAAACAGGTTGTTTAATAAAGTTATGATAGGTACAAAGTAAACAAATTATTAATTCCATTCGTTCATTTTGGCTCTAAAATTCCATTCGTTCAACGAAATTACTGAAATATTCTGTTTGGCGGATGCTTTCTGTGATTTTTTTGATTCTTGAGTTGATCAGATGGGTGTGCTGCAATGCTCTCTAATAAATGTCGTTATGAATCTTATGTCTTTAATAAAAGCGGACGATATGCCCTCTTTTAAAATGCTATTTATACAACATTTTAAGAAGGTAAGGAATCAGTCCTGAACTGACCCTACCTCAGTATAGGACTGAGGTAGGATCAGTCGTATACTGAGGCTATCTCAGTCCTATACTGTTTATACCCCTGTTCAGAGTACCTTCTGAAGGGGGTGAGGGCTTTTTTATGATTATTGAGAAATAGAGTATATAGTAGTGGTAAAAAATATAGTTATTTGTAGACGTCAGACCACGCTAATGATTGAAAGTAGTAACTGTATTCATTGCTGTCCTGCCACTTACTCAATGGAATATACATGCTGAGGCCACTATACTGGTCCGGGTTAATTTTTAGGTTCACAAAGGAAGGCGTAGCGGCTTTGTAAAGAATGGTTCTATTTAATTGTGCCTCCAATGCTGTATCTGTTCCACCTTTAAACCGGTTAATCATATCTTTTAAATCAAAAAACACCTGTGAGACATTTTGGGTATGGTAAACTTGCAATCCGCTGATATCCATGGTCCCGACTTCTGCTAAATGTCCGCTTAAGATAGTGTGCGCTGCATCAAACAATCCGTCCAACTGCGAGGCATCTACCAGTGCAATGGTTGCCGAACGCAAGATTCCCTGTTTCATGCTCTGGTAGTGCTTAATGTAAGTTTGGCAAGCTTGCATCAGCTCTTCTTTTCCACCGAAAAGATAGGGCAGGACTTTTGAATAAGGAATGCCCGAAGCATTATAATCTGCTTCTGCCAGTACTTCCGTAGGGGAAGCGATTAAGTAGTCACTTTTATTCCGTAACTCGTACAATGCTTCCACACTTCCCATCAAACAAACGTCAAACCAAATGTACTCGGCTACATGATCCGGCAAAGCATCAGCAAGTTGGTCTATCTCCATCACGGGTACGGACGTATTGTTGCCCGGATGCGCATCAATTCCAATATAGCGGGTTCGTGGAAATACGGAAGTTATGTTCCTGCTTAATAGTCTGGCAGTGCTTGCATTAGCATAATAAGGAAGCCATCCCATGGAATGCGACCACACTATCAGTCCGAATTTATGAGCAGGCTCCAGCTCTTTCACTTCCCGAACGACCCGCGCGAGCGTCTGAGGATCTGCAGAGTTTTCTTCCTCATAGTTTTTTAGTAGTACCTCCTCTCCCGAACGTGTAATCTTAAACAGATGTGGGGAGGCGTCCATCCTGTCCACGTACACAATTACTGTCCCCACACTGTGTACCGCCCCTTTCTTTAATTCCGCTATGGTATATTCCACTTCCGAATCCATAGAATTATCGGCAGCCATGTATACCAAAGTGGTGTAGGAGACGGATGTAAGAGGTGTCTCGTCATTATTGGAGCAACTGTAAAAAGCCAGTAGCAAAAGGGTCAGGGCTGGTATTAATTGATTTGATATCCGTTTCATTTTAGATAAGGGTAAGTAAAAACAGAAGTAAAAGCCGGGTGTTTCGCAACATGCCAGCTTTGTTATTGCATCAATCCACTTAGATTCTCCTGACTCCAACTGAATAGTTAACGTAAAAAATGAGAGTAATTGAAGTCTTATCCCTATCAGGAAAATCTAGAGTTGCAATAATATCTATTTTTACCAGTTAATTCATATTTAATTATTTCCAAGGAATGCATAAGGCTTTCACTTTTGAAGTTCGTATATCGTCTTGATTTTCTTGCTGAGGGTTGTTATTAGTTATTCTAAAAGTCATAAACTTGTAAGTTCTTCCATAAGGAAAGTCTTTAAACATTGTTGCTTTTTGCATTTTAGTATAGTCTACTATTTTATTTCCATCATTGTCAATCAAATCATAGGTACCGACAACGGATCCTTCTCCGTAATAATTATTATCAATTAATATGTACTCAGATAATTTGTTGGCTTTTAAGGTTATTGTTGCAATTGGTTCGGAAGGATTTTGTCCTTTCTTATTAGCAAGACGAAGAATCAATGTAAGTTCCGAATGTCCAGGGAAGGCATCTGCTGTGTAAAACATACGTGCTTTGAAGAATCCGTTCTCAGGATCGGCTTCGCTTGTTTCCGGAATCTCTAAAAAATCCGTATCGGATAGCTGCATTATATTAACATTATCGCTTGAATTTGCAGTTAATTCTTGAGCGAATAATTCATTGTCGCTTTCTTTGTTTATGATCTTCAGTGTTCCTGGTAAATTAGATTTAGGTATATAGTTTTCTTTACCGATCGTTAATTCATCTTCATTCAAGCGGAGGCTGTACAAATTAGCATCACCTGAAAAGATAACGTTGGGAATGAATGTGATGTATTTATCCTCAGAATAAATGGCAAGTTCGCTTCCTACAGGCTTGATAAATACAATTTCGTCATTTGTTGTTGTCCAGTCCTCTTCCTTCAGAACAGGGGTTGTTGTGTTTCCGGATACGGGAAACACTTCTAAGGTGCCTGTCGGGCTATCTCTTTGAATATACTGCGATTCATTTCCATTAAAAGTAATGCGATAATTCTGACCTAGTTCAGATGGCTTAAAGGAGGTATTCAGCTTAACATAGCCTGTTGTTATCGAATCTCCTTCTGTATCACATCCTGCAAGGAATATGCTTGCAAATACAAATACAAATAAACTTTTTTTCATTTAATTTTTTTCTTTATGAGAATAAGATCGGGCAATAGCAATGATATGTATTGCCCGATTAATATTCAACAATTATACCTGGTTCATTATAATAACAATCGTGATGATTTCAATTATCTCACCCAATCTTCATCTAACCAGGATGGGAAATCATCCGGGTCAATAGCACCTTTATAAGTTACCACCTCTAATCCTGTAAGACCAGTGAAATGCGTGCCTGAATATGCAGGAGTGTCTTCTACAGGAGCTAAATCCATAGATTTATAATTTCCCCAAGGATCAGTTAATTGAATGCCGTTTACTGCAACAAGGCTATTTCCAGATGCGTCAACAGCAGACGTTAACCCGCTAATTTCTTGACCGCTAGTTGTAGAACAGATAACATTACTCTTTAAAATAGAAGAAGGCGTAGGATTTGTGTTGATATCCTGCAATAATATGCCTGTGGGGAAGCCATAGAGAACGCTGTTTACCAACGTGAATTGAGTCCCTCTACGGAAATTAACTGCAGATTTCAATGATGTTCCTGAAGTACTTCCTATAATAGTCAAGTTACTTAATACCGGGTGAGTATAAGGAGTGGAGCCGGCATACGGATTCTCATTGTCACATTCGATGCCATTTGGATCACTGGTCAATCCGACGGAAGCTACCGTAGATACGGCAAACTGAATAGTTCCGGAATAACCAAAGTCGAAATCGAAAGAATCATCTGTAGTACCGATTGCTACCAGATGATCGGCATTAACTGTTCCGCCAAAGAATTCGAAGCCGTCATCATCACCATAGTAAGCTTGGCAATGGTCAATAGTAGTTCCACGTCCTACGCCTCCCAAGGTGAAAGAATTCAATTCGTTGTTCAAGCCAATTGTTGCACCGGCATATTCCACGCGTACATATTGTAATATACCCGAATCGTCGTCAGGATCGGAACCTCCATAAGAAGTATCCACGCCCGAAAGAGAGTTAGGAACAATGCCTTCTATATACAAAGGTTGGGGTTGGTTGACCGGAGCTTTACCCAATATAACTAAGCCTCCCCAGCCTCCTCTTTGGCCGTTTTTTGCAGTCATCACAATAGGATTACTTGAAGTACCTACAGCGTGAATCTTGGCGCCTTTGGTAATTATTAGTGCCGTTGCATCCTGAGGCGTGCCGGTAGACCGTCCACGAATAATAGTTCCCGGTTGAATAGTTAGTGTAACGCCTTGACCTTCTACAGCAATTTTATTAGCCAGTTCGATTTCTCCCGACCAAGTGGTGCTACTGGTTACATTGTCCGTGATAACGGTGACCGCGCGAGTGTTAACTCTCTCAAGAGTACTTCCTTCTTCATTGCTGCATGAAGCTACTGCAAATGCCAAAACACTTGCGCCAATAAGATTAAAAAACTTTTTCATAATGTTTGCACATTAAATTAAATGAATAATTAGTTAATTTTGACCGTTTTTGTCCAAGGGTAACCGCCCGAAACCTCCTGATATTGAGCTCAATTTATTCTTTAGAATTTATAGTTTACGGAGAATGAATAAGTCGTTCCACGCTTATATTGTTTGATGACCCAGTCCTTTCCCTTATTGTATCCCATATCGTCCGTCAGGTCTTCTTTGCTACCTACAGAAGAATTACGATACACTACGTAAGCCTGATTCAGTAAATCACTAGCATTTGCTTTGATTTCCATATGTCCTTTGAGTAGTCGTGCTGAAAGTTGAAGGTCGAGTATATGGCGGGGAGCTTCATATTCATCATCCATCTCGTATGTGCCGGATTGCAGTAACTTACGTCCTGTAGTACCGTAATTAAACGCTGCCCCGAAGATTTTACCGGAATAATCCAAGCCCGCATTAACAGCATAGGGAACCAAGCCTTGTAAAGGACGCTTCCGGTCTTCCGGGAGTTCCACATCCTTGGGCATATCCATTCCGGCCGCTTCATAAATGAGTTTCCACACATTGTATTTTACATCTCCTTTCAGCATGGAAGCATTAGCTGTGAGATACATATCTTTCAGAAAACTTCCCGGTGACAGAAACCCGAAAGATTTACGGATATTCAGTTCCACACCAAGAGCTGTGGCACTCTTCAGGTTGAAAGTATATCGGTCGTAATGTAGATCTTGCGGTGATCGAAGGTTAAGCAACTCTACGGGATTCTTGAATCGCTTGTAGAAACCGCTGATGGAGATTACCTCCCCGGGCTGTGGGTACCATTCTAAACGAAGGTCTACATTGTCGGTATACGACTGCTTGATGCCTATGCTGTTAATTACTAATATTCGGTCTTCCACGTTAAAGTATTCGGTGATGGCCAGTTCCCGGAAGTCGGGACGGGCAAGGGTCTTACTGTAAGCCGCCCGTAAATTCAGATTGTCGGTTATGTTATAGATGCCGGTTACCGCCGGTAGCCAATCGGTCTTTTTATTGATTAGCGTAGTGTCAACTGTTGCTTGTTTTTGATTATCTCTGTATTGTGAAGTCGCTTTCATTTTTCCGGCTTCCATACGTACGCCAGCTGTCAGGTGAAATCGCTTCCAGAAAGTGAAATCCCCCATCAGGTAGGCGGCATGGATATATTGTGGACCTTTATAATAATCTTTGTTGAATCCCGCTTTGCGTAGATAAAGTTTACCATCGGCATAAAGTTCCGGCGCGTATGCTTTTTCCAGAGAAATCCCTTCTTCATCGGGAAGCATGGTTTCATCTGAGGTTTGACGTGTCTGCAAATATTCCCGGTTGAAATCTGCATTGCGGAAAGTACCCAGGTAGCCTGCTTTTAGCTTTTGCTTATTACCTCCAACGATAAAGGGATATTCCAGATTTCCCCCGATATTCTTTTTACTTTCATTCAGTCGGTTGTACATTTGGAATCCTGTGGCAAGCTGTTGTTTATAGGGGTATCTCCAATTGATCAGATAGTTTCCGTCCGTAGGGCGGGGGTCGGACATGATGTTGCCCACGGCGAAACGATCGTCCGGGGTATTACGTACTATTTTGCTATAATCCGCCATCCATGAAAAAGTGATACCCAATGGTAACTGATGTTCACCAGATAGCTGGGTTTGCCACAGACGATTGATTTGAGGGCTACTGTATTGCTCCATCTGATAGGTATAAATATCGCTTTCCTTGAAGACTACCCGCTCAGTGTTAGTATGGGTAAAGCGATTGTTGAACAGATTCCGCCATGTGATTTTGTGTCCCGGACGTTCCCAACCTATATTAACTACGGCTCCGGTAGTAGTGATAAACTTATATTGCTTTCCCGTTATAAGGGTATCTGTATTGGCGGCAAGATAGTATGCTTTTTGCAAATCTTCGGTACTCTCTTCGTGCCGGTAAGTTAGAGAGGCTATTACTCCTAATTTATTTCTATTGCCAAGATCGAAGGGCATACCAACCGTAACCGAATAATTCTGGGTGGGAGCTCCCTTATAGTTGCGCATACCCCAATAGTTGGGTACACGTGAGTCCATTGCGTTCAAAGTCTTCTTTTGATCATCGGTAAGTTGGCTATATGGAGCGGAAGGGCTTGGAAACATATCGCTACTGATTTCCGTTTTCCATACCTTACCGTACCAGTCACGACTGTTTCCAAAGAGGTAGTCACTGCCAAATCTTTTATTGCTGCGAAAATCCTTTCCTGTACTAATGGTATTGAAGCCTGTGCCCAGACTGACCGAAATAAGAGGCTTATCGGGTATTGAGAGAGTATTTACTTCCACCAGCCCTCCGGTAAATTCACCGGGTAGGTCGGGGGTAAAAGTTTTGGCAATGGTGACATTGTCTATCAATGCAGTAGGAATAATATCGAAAGAGAAGTTTCGCCGATTGGGTTCCGTACTTGGTACTGAACTTCCGTTTAGTTGGACATTGTTGTAACGTTCGCTCAAACCACGGACCGTGACGTATTTACCACTTTCCACCGTTACGCCTGAAACTCGTTTCAATACTTGGCCCACGTTGTTATCGGCGGTTTTCTTGATAAGGTCGGCACTTACCCCGTCACTTAGTGCCACGATGGCTTTTTGACGGGCATATAGACCGTTGGCACTGGCTTTGTTGTAGGTTGCGGTGACCACCACTTCGGTTAGATTTTGCGTGGCATCCTGAAGAATCACATCCAATGGCTTGGTTTGTCCCCCACGTACTTTGATGTCGTTGATGCGCATCGTGGCGTAGGAAATGCACCGAACTTCAACGGAAACCGTACTTGCAGGTATGTCCTTCAAGACGAAGGTTCCTTTACTGTCGGTAGCCGTACCGCTCGTAGTCCCTAGAACAATTACAGTAGCTCCCGGTATGGGCATTCCGTCCTTATCAATCACTGTGCCTTTAATTGCTCCTTTCTTCGAGTTCTTATCCTTCTTATTGATTACAAACGATTTATCCGTTAGCTTGTGATAGGTGAAATCTGTTTCAGAAAGACTTTCCGTAAGTGTGGCTTCCGCTGTGGAAGAAACCTCTATATTCAGTTCCGGTACGTTAATGCCTTTCATCATGGCATCTTCGAAAGTTATATCCACTTTATAGGTTTTCATAATCTTACCAAGCCGCACGGTAAGTGCTTCGCTAGGAAACCTTAAACTTTTATCCGCCTGGGCATTAGCACTTTTGGATATTAGCAATAATGCACTTGTTAATAATAGGATGAAGCACATGTTCATAGCTTTTCCTCTTTTCATTTTTTTAATCATCTCTTTTTAAATGTTCTGTGTTAGTTACTGTTATCTATCTATCTATTTATTTGATAATCATTGTTTTGCTCTTTTTAAGCCTAAGCAGATAGGGGTAAAAAGGACCTGTTCTTTCTCTAAAGAGAAGAATTAATCCTGACGATTCCCTTTTCGGGAATCCGCTTGTCTTTATCCTAAAAAGTCATGTTTTATGTGTACGGAACTCTTTGTACACTCATCTTTATATGTTGTTCATCGGACTTACAATAACCCGGTTACCGTCTATTCTGCTTTTTATCCCAAATAGTGCGCACAACCTCATCATAACATTATCCAGTGTGACTTCCTCATAATTGAATGAAGAACTGAAGCGCAAGTCTTCTTTTAGTGCGTGGTTTTCTATCACTAAGTTTTTGCCGAAATATTGTCGCAAACGCAGGCGGAGTTCCGGCAGTGAAGCGTTATGCAGGATCAACCGCCCTTCACGCCATGCCGTTACGCTTTCCGCATCTACCATATTAATCTCCGCTTTGTTGTTTTCCGGATTGAAAATCAGTTGCATTCCTTTAGTTAATGTTGTCAGCAGTTCTCCGGTCCGTGAGTTTCTTACTTCTACCTTACCGTGACATACCGTTACGGCTCTTTCGGGTATTTCGTCGTAGGACATTACTTCAAAAGCTGTTCCGCGTACCGTGACATTTATTCCCGAGGCGTCAATAACAAACGGCCTGCTTGCATCTTTGGATACGTCAAAGAATATCTGCCCACTCATACTCACCTCGCGCTTACTCTTACCAAAGGCCTTACTGAGTTTCAACGAACTTTCGCGGTTCAATTCCACTTGTGTCCCATCGGGGAGGTTTATTCTTTTTAGTTGTGAACTACCAGTACTTCCATGAGCCATTGTCTCATTTGCAAGGCTTTTCTCCACATTATGATTGCTATTTTTACTGTTAAAGAAATAACCAGTTCCCACTACTATGGTTACCATTGCGGCTACGGCTGCATAATGATAAACGATGCGCATCGGAGATCTCTTTTTACGGGATCTTGATTCCAGCTCATAAGCCTTTTGGTAGTCTGCTTCCGTAAACTGATGTTCTTCTGCCGGAAGTAAAGGCTGCGACAGATTTAACTTTTCCGTTACCCGCTCCCACATTTGTTGCATTTCTGCTTCTTCCGCCTCTTTTTCATGCTCTGATTGAGGTGTTCGTTTCTCTTTCGGGGGCAATCGGTTCTTTAACTTCTCAATTAAAGCCGGACTGAATTTCTCTGCAATCCTCAGGTCTTGCGGACTGCCCTTTCCCATTAAACATCGATAGTAGATTGCCGAAAGTTCTCTCATATACCGTTCCTGTTCTTCCGGTGTATGTTTGAAGCGATTTGTGCCTTTGCTATTTTCGTTATTCTTTTCCATACAAAGCCTTGCTTTTCTTAAATTCAATTGCATTTTGTTTACTTCATGTCTGCATTCTCTTTTTATCTTTCACAAAGAATGCCTCCCAATATATAATTGCATGTTGGGACGTTTTTTTCATACGAAAACCGATTACGATTCTATGACATTTTACAACGGTTTAGAAATCAATGATATATGAACTTATGAATACTCGCTATTATTTCATAAAAATGTAATGTTATATAATGTAAGTGAATGGCTTTTTCGGTTTATCTTTGCTTTAAGTAATATTTCTTTATAGCGAAAAAGATGGATACAGATAAAGAACTGTTGGAAAGGATTCAGCAGAGGGATAGTGAAGCATTTGCTATCTTTTATAAGCGTCATTACCGATTTATCACCGGGCGGATAAAGAGGTTGATGATTGATAAGGATATGCTTGATGATTTTATGCAGGAGTTTTGGATACAGTTGTGGGAGAAGCCAAATATGCTCAAAACGAATCAGGATGGTTCCGTATTCAACTTCCTGTATAGTTTTCTGTATACATTCGTCTTATTAGTTCAGCGTATATACAGCAAGCAGAGTTCCAAGCTGACCAGTATTGAAGCTCTTGATCTGTTGCCAGAGCAGCAATATACTCATGTGTTGGAGGAAGTGGAAGTGAACGAACTGATAGATTTTATAGATTCCATTGTGAATACTCTTCCCGAGCCACAATATACTATTTATGATCTCTATCAAAAAAACTATTCTATTGATCGTATAGCTGATATTTTAAACTTATCTGAGGGCAGTGTGCGTAACTACTTAACAAAGATATTCAAGTTCATACGCAAGCATATCTGTAAGCAGTATCAATTGAGTGTTGGCGATTATAGCTAGATGGTCCATTTGCATAAGGGGGGCTTGCTCCTGTTCCCCTACGAGGGAACTCTCGTTTCCCGGTGTGAGAACTGTAATTTCCCCTAGGAGGAATTATAGTTCCCTAGTAAGGAAACCAAGACTTTGCCTGGGTCAATGTATTGTACTGGAAGTAGTTGACCACTTCGTATGTTATACCTAAATTAGTTCACTCAATAGTTTTCTAAACCTGAAAAAGTTCACTTTCTATTCTTTTACGCCTAAAAAAGTTGTCACATAAGTGAGTTCTGCAAATATATACATCTTCTTTGTACTATGCAATGCCCGGTA